>Ga0316205_10000073_pt1 | contig 225708 bp, 216 predicted proteins | sample 3monthpyrite_MG_FD_204941 | JGI IMG/M metagenome (GOLD analysis project Ga0316205, IMG submission 204941) | Microbial mat bacterial communities from mineral coupon in-situ incubated in ocean water Damariscotta River, Maine, United States -... | ecosystem: Environmental > Aquatic > Marine >... | reverse complement strand
GGTGGCCTGTGTACACTCTCACGGTTTCTAACGAACATGAGAAATAGTTTGCATTCGCGCCAATGCCCATAGCGTCGCGTGAGCCAAGTTACGTCTCCGGCTCAAACTCCAGCGCGACGCCATTGATGCAATAGCGCAGCCCGGTTGGCTGGGGTCCGTCCGGAAAGACATGCCCCAAATGCGCCTCGCAACGGTTACAATGCACCTCGGTCCGCTTCATGAAGAAACTGCGGTCCACGCTTTCGCCCACCATTTCGGAGTCAATTGGTTGATAGAAGGATGGCCAGCCGGTGCCGCTTTCAAACTTGGCACCCTGATCGAACAGGGGCGCACCACAGCCGACACATTGATACCTGCCGGGGTCCTTTGGAAAATCCTCATGCGTGCCGGCCCGTTCGGTGCCATGCTTGCGGGTCACCTTATAGGCCAGGTCAGAAAGCTGGGCACGCCATTCGGCGTCTGATTTCACCACTTTGTCCATCGGATTGATCGTCCTTTCACCGTGTCACCGTTCAACCTAGGTCGCGCGGGGGTTTTCGCCAAGCCCGGGGCAGATGACATTTCCGTTGCGCAGGCTGCACCACTGACATAGCACGCGCATATGGCCAAAACTCCCTTGCTCCAACTTTCTGACGTTGCGCTGACCTTCGGCGGCGATCCGGTATTCGAGGGCCTCTCTCTTGTGGTGCAGCCCGGCGATCGTGTGGCGCTGGTGGGGCGCAACGGGTCGGGCAAATCAACCTTGATGAAGGTGATGGCGGGCCTTGTTGAGGCGGACAGCGGTGTGCGCGTTGCCGCACCCGGCGTACAGGTCGGGTATATGGAGCAGGACCCAAAGATGACCGGCTTTGCCACCTTGGGCGATTATGCGGCCAGTGGCTTGGATATCGACGAGGCCTATAAGGTCGATATGGTGGCGGAGGGGCTGAAGTTTGATCCGGCTGGCGACGTGGCCACTGCATCTGGGGGCGAGAGGCGCAGGGCCGCTCTGGCCAAGCTGATGGCCGAAGCGCCCGAACTGATGCTGCTGGACGAGCCGACGAACCATCTGGATATCGAAGCGATTGCCTGGCTGGAAAACGAGCTGAAATCCACCCGCGCCGGTTTCGTGCTGATCAGCCACGACCGGGCGTTTTTGCGCGCGCTGACCCGCGCGACGCTCTGGATTGATCGCGGTCAGGTGCGCCGGGCCGAACAGGGGTTTGAACATTTTGAAAGCTGGCGCGACAAGATCTGGGAAGAAGAAGACCAGCAGCGCCACAAGCTCAATCGCAAGATCAAGGCAGAGGCGCGATGGGCCGTTGAAGGTATTTCGGCGCGGCGCAAGCGCAATCAGGGCCGGGTGCGGGCGCTGCAAGAATTGCGCGCGCAACGGGCGGCGCAGATAGCGCGGCAAGGCACGGCGGCGATGGCCTTTGAAGGCGGGCCAACGTCGGGCAAGAAGGTGATGGAGGCCTTTGGGCTGACCAAGGCTTTTGACGGCAAATCCATCGTGAAGAATTTCGACCTGACCGTGCAGCGGGGCGACCGGATTGCCTTTGTCGGACCCAACGGGGTTGGCAAGACCACGTTGATCAAGATGCTGCTGGGGCAGGAGGCCCCTGACGCAGGATCGGTGAAGCTGGGCACAAACCTTGATATCGCGGTGTTCGACCAGACCCGTGCGGCGCTGAACGAGGACATGACGCTTTGGGAAAACCTTGCCAATGATCCTGAATTGGGGGTTTCGGGCAAATCCGATCAGGTGATGGTGCGGGGGGCGCCGAAACATGTGGTGGGCTATCTCAAAGATTTTTTGTTCAACGAAGCACAGGCGCGCGCGCCGGTCCGCTCGCTTTCGGGCGGTGAAAAGGCGCGGCTCTTGCTGGCGCGGCTGATGGCGCGCGAAAGCAACCTTTTGGTGCTGGACGAACCGACCAATGATCTGGACATCGAAACGCTGGACCTGTTGCAGGACATTCTGGGCGAATACGAGGGGACCGTGCTTCTCGTCAGTCACGACCGTGACTTTCTCGACCGTGTTGCGACCACGACGATTGCCATGGAAGGCAACGGGCAGGCCGTGGTTTATGCCGGCGGTTGGTCGGATTATCGCGCGCAGCGCGGCGGTGACTTTGTAGAGGCCAGGGAAGCCGTCAAGCCCTTGGCGAAGAAGGAAAGACAGGTTGAGAAGAAGGCGACAGTGGGGCTGTCCTTTACCGAAAAGCACCGCCTTGAAGAACTGCCCGGCGTGATCGACAAGATCACCGCAGAGATCACGAAATTGGAAGAGCTGCTGGCCGATCCAGAGTTGTTCACAAAGCAACCGGTGAAGTTTCAAAAGGCGACAGAAGCACTGGTTGCCAGGCAAAACGCGCTGTCAGAGGCAGAGGATGAATGGCTGGCGCTGGAGGAAAAGGCGGCAGGCTAGGGCATCCGCAGCGCCCCATCGAGCCGAATGGTGGTGCCGTTCAGATAGTCGCATTCGACGATGAACCGGGCCAATGCGGCAAATTCAGCCGGGTCCCCCAGGCGGGCCGGAAACACCACGTCCTGCGCCAACCCGTCCATCACCTCTTGCCCAAGGCTTTCCAGCATCGGGGTGCGAAAGATCCCCGGCGCGATCGCCATGACGCGGACCCCGTTGCGGGCCAGATCGCGGGCCATCGGCAAGGACAATCCCGCAATCCCGGCCTTTGAGGCGGCATAGGCGGTCTGGCCTTTCTGCCCGTCAAAGGCCGCAACAGAGGCAGTATTGATGATGACCCCGCCGCCCGTCATGCGCGCGGCAGCCAGGCGCGCCACGTTGAATGTGCCGATAAGATTGATATCGACCGTGCGCTGGAAGCTTTCCAGGGTATGTGGTCCATCACGTCCAAGGGTTTTCTCTGCGGTGGCAATCCCGGCGCAATTGACCGCCGCATTCACCGGTCCGGCCTGATCGAACCCGGCCATGACGCTGGCCTCATCGGTGACATCCACCTGCGCAAAGCCGGCACCAATCGTCCGGGCAAAATCCGCGCCAGCCGGATCACGGTCAAAAATCGTGACATGCGCCCCAGCCTCCACAAAGGCCTGCGCGGTTGCCGCTCCCAGACCTGACGCCCCACCTGTCACCACTGCCGCCACATCAGCTAATTGCATCACATCCTCATCTTCTCTTGTTCCAAAATGCCTTCGGGGGCGCGCGGTGGCGGGGGGCGGACCGCCCCCTTGCCTCATTAGCCTTTTTCAGCGTCTTTCACCTTATCCCAGAGCGCGTCCATCTCTGCCAGATCGCTTTCGGACGGAGTTTTCCCAGCCTTCGCCAACGCATCCTCGATGCCCATAAAGCGCCGAGTGAATTTCGCGTTGGTTGCGCGCAATGCGGTCTCGGGATCAACATCCAGATGCCGCGCTAGGTTGGCCACCACAAACAGAAGATCGCCAAATTCCTCTTCCACTTCAACCTGTGAGAGCTGGTCGCGCGCCTCGACCAACTCGGCTGCTTCCTCGACCAATTTGTCGATGACATGGGCCGTATCTGGCCAGTCAAAGCCCACGCGGGCGGCGCGCTTTTGGAGCTTCACGGCACGGGTCAGGGCGGGCAGGCCGGTGGCAACCCCGTCCAGCGTGCCGGTTTGCGCCTTTCCGGCACGTTCTGCCGCCTTGATCTGTTCCCAGTCAAGCACCTGCTGCTCGGCCGATTTGTCCCGCGATTCGTTTCCAAAGACATGCGGGTGGCGTGCAACCATCTTGTCACTGATGGCTTTGACCACGCTGTCGAAGGTAAAATGACCGGCCTCTTCGCCCATCTGTGTGTGATAGACGGTCTGCAACAACAGATCGCCCAGTTCGCCCTCCAGATCGCGCCAGTCACTGCGTGCGATGGCGTCTGCCACCTCATAGGCCTCTTCAATCGTATAGGGGGCGATGCTGTCGAAGTCCTGTTCGATATCCCAGGGACAGCCGGTTTGCGGATCACGCAGACGGCGCATGATTTCCAGCAAGCGCGGCATGCCGCCTTTGGGATCGTGAACCAGGGTATCATCAGGCATTGCGCGGGGCCTCTTGTTGCGGTCAACTGGCAACGTAGAACCCCGCAGCCCCGAGCGCCAGACTTGCCTGTCGTCAGTTGCACAACAGGTGAAGCGGCCCGCCGGGTCGGTTAGGGCGTTTGAGCGATGGGTGGCGGGAGGATCACCGCCAGGGTGACGAAGAAACGAGACGCCGGGATCCCTCCGGGGGAAGTTTGATTGGACGAAGAAAGAGGTGGCACCGTGACATTGGACAAGGCGAAAGAGGCGGTCGATACGGCCTTTACGGCGTCAGAGCGGCGTGGTCTGGCCTATGAGAACGCCTTTGGCGGCGCGACCTCGTTTCTGCGCCGGACCTATACCAAGGACCTGGAGGGGTTCGATCTGGCAGTGACGGGCGTGCCTTTCGATCAGGCCGTGACCCATCGTCCCGGCACGAGGTTTGGTCCGCGCGCAATCCGCGAGGCATCCAGTTTGCAGCCCTTTGATCCGCCCTATGGCTGGGACGGCTTTGACCCTTTGAGCGAATTCGCCATCGCTGATTTTGGTGATCTGGCCTTTGACTATGCAGATGTGCCCGGGGTTCCCGACCTGTTGCAGGCGCATATCGCCGGCATTCTGGCGCAGGGGTGCGGGGCGATCACACTTGGCGGGGATCATTTCATTACGCTGCCGATCCTGCGCGCCTATGCCGAGAAATACGGGCCATTGTCGGTGGTTCAGTTTGATGCCCATTCTGACCTGTGGCCCGACGACGACATGAGCCGTATTGATCATGGAACGATGATGTACAAGGCCGTGAAGCTTGGCGTTATCGATGTGTCCCGCTCGGTTCAGATCGGGATTCGCACGGATTGTCCGGATTATCTTGGAATGCCCTTTATTGACGCCCGGAGCTGCCACGAAAAGGGCAGCAGGTGGGTGGCAGAACAGATCAGGGAGAGGGTCGGCAATCATCCCACCTATGTGACCTTTGACATCGATGCGCTTGATCCGGCCTTTGCCCCCGGCACGGGGACGCCGGTGTGGGGTGGGCTTGCCTCTTGGCAGGCGGCGGCGATGCTGCGCGACATGGCGGGGATTAACATGGTTGGCGGTGACGTGGTCGAGGTGTCTCCGCCCTATGACACCACCGGTGCCACAGCGATTGCAGGCGCTCATATCGCGATGGAACTTTGCTGCCTGGCGCTATGGAATAAAAGGAAAAAGTGATGCCGAACCAGCCGATATCTGGCAATGATCTTGCGCGGTTTTCCGGGCCGCAGAGTTTCATGCGTTTGCCTGAGGTGAGCAGCGCCGAAGGACTGGACGTGGGCTTTATCGGTATCCCGATGGACATCGGCACATCCTGGCGCTCTGGCACCCGGATGGGCCCCAAGCAGTTGCGCGAACAATCGGCGATGATCCGGCCTTATAATATCCAGACGGGGGCGGCGCCTTTTGATGCGTTGCAATGCGCTGATCTGGGTGATGTGGCAATAAATACGTTTTCCCTTAAAGACAGTATTCGCATTATTACAGAGACTTACGCAGCACACCTTATCCGTGATTTCGTTCCCATGACACTGGGCGGAGATCATACGCTGACCCTTCCGGTCCTGCGCGCGGTGGCGGGCAAGTACGGGCCGGTGGCGCTGGTGCATGTGGATGCCCATGCTGATGTGAACCACGAGATGTTTGGAGAGCGCGAGACCCACGGCACAGTCTTTCGCCGCGCCTATGAAGAAGACCTTATCACCGCCGACAAGGTGTTTCAGATTGGATTGCGCGGCACAGGATACACCGCTGACGATTTTACCGAGGCTGCGGGATGGGGGTTCAACCAATATCTGGCTCCTGATCTGTGGCACAAATCCCTTTCGCCTCTGGCCGCTGATATCAAAGCGAAAATCGGGGACCAGCCCTGCTACATCACCTATGACATCGACAGTCTTGATCCGGCCTATGCCCCCGGCACAGGAACCCCGGAAATTGGCGGGCTGACGACGCCCCAGGCGATGGAGCTGATCCGTGGCCTGCGTGGTTTGAACATCGTGGGCTGTGATCTGGTTGAAGTCTCGCCGCCTTATGATCCCTCAGGCAATACCGCGCTGACCGGGGCGAACCTGATGTTCGAGATGCTCTCGATCCTGCCGGGCGTGCCGTATAGATAGTAAACTGTCGCCAGGCGCGCAGGTCATGGACCACAGCAGGAGAGCGAATTTTGCGCATATCGATCATTCTTGTCGTTCTTGTGGTCGCTTTGGCGGCCTATGTCCGGCTGGCCCCGACGGATCCTGCCGTCTGGCACAAGGTGCCCCGTGCCGCAGAACCCGGCAATGCCGCCACCGCGACAAGCTTTCTTGCGGTTCGGCGGATCGTGGCGCCAGCCCCAGAGGTCCTCAGGGCGATCGAGCAGCGTGCGCTGGCCGCCCCGCGCACCACATTGCTGGCAGGCAGTGTGGCCGAGGCGATGATCACGTTTGAGACCCGGTCACTGCTTTGGGGGTTTCCTGATTACACAACTGTGGCGATCCGGGGTGATCTGCTGGCCGTCTATGGGCGTCCGCGATTTGGGCGCTCCTTTCTGGACGTAAACAGGGCGCGGGTTGAAAGCTGGCTGGAAACACTTGGCCCCTTGACCGCGCCGCTTTAAGGGGCCAATCGGTTAGCATGATTGCCGCTGATAAAATCGAACAGTTGATAGACCGCTTCCAGTTTCTGGAGGCCAAGATGGCTGACGGCAGTGCCGGCAGTGAAATCGCGACTTTGGGCAAGGAATACGCCGAACTGCGCCCGGTGGTCGAGACGGTCACGGCCTATAAGGACCTCATTGCCCAGATCGCCGATGCCGAAGCGATGCTGTCTGACCCGGAGATGAAGGAACTGGCCGAGGCGGAACTGCCTGAATTGCGCGCCGCGCTGGATGCGTCTGAACATGACGTGCAATTGGCGCTGTTGCCCCGCGACGCCGCTGACGGCCGCCCCGCGCTTTTGGAAATCCGGCCCGGGACCGGCGGCGATGAGGCGGGTCTTTTTGCCGCCGATCTGCTGCGCATGTATCAGCGATATGCCGAGAAACAGGGCTGGCGGTTCGAGATACTGGAAGAAAGCCTGAGTGAATTGGGAGGCGTGAAAGAGGTCGTCGCCCGCATCGTCGGCGAAGGCGTCTTTGCCAAGATGAAATATGAAAGCGGCGTGCATCGCGTGCAGCGTGTGCCCGAAACCGAAAGCGGAGGGCGCATCCACACCTCTGCGGCCACGGTTGCGGTGCTGCCAGAGGCCGAGGATGTGGATATCGAGATCAATCCGGCTGATATCCGCATTGATACCATGCGGGCCTCGGGCTCGGGTGGCCAGCACGTGAATACGACGGATTCGGCAGTACGGATCTTGCACGAGCCCACAGGGATTATCGTCGTCAGCTCGGAAAAGTCGCAACACCGCAACCGCGAGATTGCCATGCAGGTTCTCAAGACCCGGCTGTTTGACCTTGAGCGACAGCGCGTGGATGATGAACGCTCCGCCGATCGCAAAAACCAGGTCGGGTCCGGCGACCGATCCGAGCGTATCCGGACCTATAATTTTCCGCAGGGGCGTATGACGGACCATCGCATCAACCTGACGCTCTATTCGCTGGGACAGGTGATGCAGGGCGATCTGGATGAGGTGATCAGCGCCTTGCAGGCCGATGCGCAGGCCACGTTGCTGGCTGAGATGGGCGCGTGAGCGAAACACAAATGGTGCGCAAGGGCGCCGCCATGTTGGCGGAAGCGGGTATTGCCGACCCCCAGCGCGAGGCCCGTTTGCTCTGGCGCGCAACCCCGGACGCTGACCATGCCGGCTTTTTTGCCAGGGTTGCCCAACGGGCAGGCCGGGTGCCGCTGTCACAGATCCTAGGCTACCGTGATTTTTATGATCATCGGTTCATCGTCACCTCAGAGGTTCTCGACCCGCGCCCCGATACCGAGACGCTGGTAAAGACTGCACTGCAAGCGCCGTTTTCGCGGGTCCTTGATCTTGGAACAGGGTCAGGGTGCATCCTGCTGTCACTGATCGCGGCCATGGGGCAGGCCAGCGGGACCGGCACGGATATTTCAGATGCAGCCCTGGGGGTGGCCCGGCAAAACGCAGAGCGTCTGGGTCTGGCGGATCGGGCGGCGATCATCGCCTCAGACTGGTTTGCCGCCGTTGCGGGGGAATTTGACCTGATCGTTTCCAACCCGCCCTACATTGCCGCCAACGAAATGGACGACCTGCAACCCGAAGTCCGTTTGCATGAACCGCGGATCGCCCTGACCGATGAGGCGGACGGTTTGAGCGGCTATCGCAGGATAATCGCGGGCGCGCTGGATCACCTGACATCGGGTGGGCGACTGATCTTTGAAATTGGCCCAAGCCAGGCACAAGCCGTGTCACAGATGATGCAGGATGCCGGATTGCAACAGATTCGCGTGATCCCCGACCTAGATGGGCGGGACCGCGTGGTCGCGGGCCGAAACCCATGAAATCGGGCCAAGACCAAGCGAAGGACCGCAAAATAGCGCGATTTTCACAGTTTTGCCTTGTCTTGGGCCCGTCCACATGCTTATTCAAGGGTATCGGATGGGATGAAGCTCATACCTGACCTTCCCCCGATCAGTCGCCAAACATTGCAAGGCCCCGAGATTGAAAGCGCGCAGAATGGCGCGACATGGCCCAGCGTAACGACAGCCAAAGGCTTGAAAGCACTTACATGAGATCATCGAAGTCACGGTCGCGGAACAAGAACCGCAATAACCGGCCCACGGGCGGGAACATCATCAACCGGGTGTTTGACAGCTCGGGCCCTGATGGCAAGGTGCGCGGCACCCCGCAGCAGATCATTGAGAAATACAACCAATTGCACCGCGATGCGGTCTTGTCGGGTGACCGGGTGGATGCAGAAAACTTTGCCCAGCACGCCGAGCATTACACCCGCCTGCTGGCCGAAGCCCAACGCGAGGTGGATGCCAAGCGCGAGGAACAGGAAGAACAAAACCGCGCCCGTCAGGCGGATCGTGACCGCGAGCGCCAGGAACGTCTGAAAGCGCAAGAGGCCGCGGCGAATGATCCCGCCCGGATGGACCAGCATGATGTGGCTGGTGACGCGCCCGAGAGCGGACTTGTGGAAACCCCTGAAGAACGCCCGCAGCGCCCGCGCAAGCCGCGCTCACCGCGCAAACCCCGACCTGCGCCGGATGAAGGCAGTTCCCCCGAAGCGGCGGAATGACAGCAAAGCCCTCCGATGTCGGAGGGCTTTTTGCTTGGAGAGCGCAGGATTGCCTCCGGCGGAAGTTTGATCGGACGAAGAAAGCCGGTGGTCAGTGCGGGTCAAGCTGCCGGGCGAGCGCGCAGAAGGCTTCGAGATCGACCTGCTCTGCACGTTCGGTCGGTTTGATCCCGACTGCAACGAGGTGGTCCTCGATTTGCGGGTGCAAGGATTTCAGCGCAGAACGCAACATCTTGCGTCTTTGGTTAAAGGCGGCGGCGACGACCTTGTTCAATGTGCCGGGGTCGGCGGGATATCGCGGCGCGGGCAAGGCTGTGAGGTGGACCACAGCAGAGTTGACCTTGGGCGGGGGGCTGAAGGCCTCTGGTGGTAACTCCATTACGATTTTTGCGTCGGTGCGCCACTGCGCCAGAAGGGCCAGACGTCCGTAGGCCTTGCTGCCTGGTGTGGCGACGATGCGTTGTGCGACCTCGCGTTGGAACATCAGTGTCAGGCTCTCCCAGAAGGGGGGCCAGTCCGGGGGTGTCAGCCAGCGAACCAGCAGTTCGGTGCCGACGTTGTAGGGCAGGTTGGCGGCGATCTTGATGGGCGGTTGCAGGTGGTCCAGCGGGTTGATCATCAGCGCGTCGCCGTTGATCGCTTGCAACCTGCCGGGATAGGCCTCTGCGATATCGGCCAGGGCGGGCATGCAGCGGGGGTCTTTTTCGATCGCCAGCACGCGCCGCGCGCCCATCGCCAAGAGCCCGCGTGTCAGCCCACCGGGGCCGGGTCCAATCTCCAGCACATCCGCGTCTGAAAGATCGCCGGCCAATCGCGCGATCTTGGCTGTCAGGTTGAGGTCGAGCAGGAAGTTCTGGCCCAGCGACTTTTTCGCCGCCAGGTCATGCGTCGCGATCACCTCGCGCAGGGGCGGAAGGTCATCGATCACGCGCGTCGGCCATTTCAGCAGCCATCCGGATGGCCGCAATCATCGAGGTCGCGTCTGCGACGCCTTGTCCGGCGATATCAAAGGCGGTGCCGTGGTCGGGTGAGGTGCGGATGAAAGGCAGGCCAAGGGTGACATTCACCCCGCCAGAGAAATCCAGCGTCTTGATCGGAATGAGCGCCTGATCGTGGTACATGCAGACGGCCACATCATAGCGCTGACGCGCGCCTGCGTGAAACATCGTATCGGCAGAATGCGGCCCGGTGATCTCTATACCCTGCGCGCGCAAGCCATTCAGAACCGGGGAGATGATCTCGATTTCTTCCTGCCCCATCTTGCCATCTTCGCCCGCGTGAGGGTTCAACCCCGCGACAGCGATGCGCGGGTTGGCGATGCCAAAGTCGCGGCGCAGGGCCGCATGGGTCAACAGCAGCGTATCGGTGAGGAGGCGAGCGGTCAGGGCGTCGCCCACCTCGGCCAGCGGAATGTGGATCGTCACGGGAACGACGCGCAGGGCATCGCAGGCCAGCATCATTACAACCTGATCGACCCCCGCGAGCGCGGCAAGATATTCAGTGTGTCCAGGGTAGGCGAAACCTGCGCCGTCAATCAGGGCCGCCTTGTGGATGGGCGCGGTACAGACCGCCCGTGCGGCCCCCGATTGCACCAGTGCGACCGCATCAGAGATCGCCGCGATCACACCGCTGGCATGGCGCGGGTCTGGTCGGCCCGGGGTTGCGGGCCCTGCGAAATCGCGCGCCAGGACCGTGAATTTGAATGGGTGGATATCGGCGGGGTCCGTGGCGCTGTGCCACTCTGTTCCCGCTGGCAGATGCTGCGGATCGCCCAGCCACAAAAGCGGCACGTCCTTTCCCAGCGCCCGCCACGCGGCAACGGCAATCTCAGGCCCGATCCCCGCAGGTTCTCCGCAACTGATGGCGATGGGCTGCATCAGGGGCGGATGATGGCCGAGGCCCGCAAATCTTCCAGCAGCGCGTCTGCAAAGGTCGCCAGCCGCTGGCCGCGGATCTGATTGCGCACCGCTCCGGGATCAGTAGCCCCTGCGCCAGCATTCTCGCGAGCGCAAAGCATCAGAAAGATCAGCGTTTCACCATTGTCACGGGTCAGGTTGTAGGACGCTTCACCGGGGTCAAGCCGGGCCAGTTCCAACGCCACATCGGATGGAATGGCGGCGGGGGCGGCGGACTGGCGGTCAAGCACTTCGGCGGGCTTGTTGCGGGCGACCCCGTAGAGATCATCACAGATATCGACCTGATCGCGCACCCTGGCGGCCTGACGCAGGCCGGCCTCGGTTTTGCCGCCGGGAATATAATATGCGGCATAATCGATGCTTTGAGGGGCCTGTGCGGCCCGCATGGCTTCACGCTTGCCGCGCAACTGGAACAGGGCGATTCCGTTGGGGATTTCAATCGGTTCGGTCACTTCGCCGGTCTCCAGATCGAGGATCAGGCCTTGCAACTGAGGCGGATAGTTTTCGATCGGCAGCCAGTCCAGACGACCGCCATCTTCGCGCGATGGCAGGGCGGAAACCTGGCGTGCGGCGGCTTCGAACTCGGCAAACGAGCGCATCCGCGCGATCTGGTCAGCGGCAGTGCGCGCACGTTCGGCACGATCCGGCGGTGCAGCGATAATGATTTCAGACAGCAGCACCTCTAATTGGGAAGGTGCGGTGCCCCTTTGAGCGATGGCGCGTTCGATATCGGCATCTGTGACGTTGATCTCGCGTCCAAAGCGCCCGCGAATAAAATCCCGCCACAGCACGCCTACTTCAACAAAGTCGCGCAATGTGCTGATATCAATACCATCCTGGGCCAGGACCTGGGTAAATTGGGCAAGGTTCATATCGGCCCGACCCGCGAACGCTTCCAACTCCTGCCGGAGGGCTTCTTCGGAGGCGGACACGCCGAAACGGGCCATTTCCTGCTGCTTCAGGCGGTCCTCGATCAAAGCGGTGCGGGCGGCCTCATCCAGGTCACCCGGTGTGCCGAAAAGCTCGAGCAGGCGGATGCGCTGAGTCAATTCGTATTGTGTGATCACCTGGTCGTTGACCGTTATGACGGGTGTCAGCTGGCCCTGTGCCGTTGCCGAATATCCACCGACCAGTGCAACAAACACCGCCACGACTGCCGCCCATTTTTGACCTTTGCGCATCCCAAAACTCATCATTCGTCTCAATTCTTGCACCCTGTGGCGATACCGCCTGCCGCGCGTCCTGTCGAGAACCCCCCGATAGTGCCGCTTATCCCAAATGTCGTTGTTGGTTCAACCGTAGTGGAAGACGTAAAGCGGCGCGAGGCCGAAACGTCGATGGTCACACATTCGTTTTTCCATTGCAGCCCGACGCCAGCGCGGGTGGCCTGATCGGCGGCAACATCGTAGCGACCGTCGAATTCAAAGGTCCACACATCATTAAGCGATAGGGCTGCATCGAGCGTCCACTCTGATGTCGTGCCACTGCGCCCTTCATCGGCGTCCGGCCCTAGCCAGATATAGTTCGTGCCCAGCGAAACCCAATCGTTCTGCCAGGCGATGCGGCTGTCAGCGACGGTCAGGGATTGGCCCGCATCCCACAGGCTGCGTGCGTCGAACAAAAACCCACCAGGGGCGGTAATCTGTCCGGCAAGCAGCCAATCCGATTGCCGGCCATCAAGCCCGGATGTCGCGGTAAACCCCTCTTGCGCCTGATCGCGCAGGATTCGCCCGAAACTGAGCATCGAACTGACGCCACCCGCGCCAAAGCGGGACCATGTGATGCCTGCGGCCACCTGCGCTCCTGATTCAACCCGATCCTCACCGGCATAGCGCGATATCGCGAAAAGATTTGCGCGATCCAGTTCCGTGCGCAGGCTGTCCTCGTTGGGAGGGGTGCCGCCGTAACTGTCGGCCCAGCTGAGGCTGATCGTCGGCTCGAGAAGCTGTGACGCACCACCGGCATTTGCCCGCGCGAGAGGCCAGCGCAATGTGACGCCGGCACTGGGGACGACGCGCAGGTCCTCTTGTTCATAGGCGATATCATCGCCGACAAAATAGACATCCGTGCGCAGTGCTGCCTGTGCGTCCGCCACCGCCCCAAAGGGGAGCATCCAGCTCTTTTCCCATGACCCTTGCGCGCCAGCGCGGCTGACATCCCGGCCCGCATCGCCATCCACATCGCTGTAGCGGTAGGCGAGATCAAAGCTGGTGCCATACCGCAAAATGCCGCCGAATGCGGGCTCAAGGCTGGACTGATAGGTCAGGTCCGCAATGATCGGCGGCAAGGATGCGTTGGCTTCATCATCACGCAGGGTTTGATAATATGTCAGACGTGCATCATAGAGCGCCCCATCAGTGACCCGCAGCAACTGCACCGCGCTATCAAGGCGATCCTTGTCGGAATACCCGTAATCCAGCAGATACGCCGGATCGCTGGCCGTTTCGATGTCAAAGATCAGCTGGTAATCGTTGCGCAGATCAAACCGGCCATCCGCGAAAAGATAGGACCGTGTTTGCGGGATCAGCGTGTCGTCGCTGACGGCGCCTTCGACCGTGATGTCGCCGTTCACGAAAGCCTGCCTGTAGCGCAACTCCAGCGTGGAGGTTTCCTGCGCCAGATAGGGAGTGACCGTGAGGTCACGCGAATCGCCCAGGGTGATGAAGTAAGGCAGCTTGATCCCAAATCCCAGCTGCGTGGTATTGCGCTGCTGGGGGATCAACAGACCCGTGGCGCGTTCCAGCGTTGGATCGGGCAAGCGTATCCGCGGCAGCCAGATAATCGGCACGCCGCGCACACGGAAGGTGGCATTGCTGAAATAAAGCTGCCGCTCTTGCTGGTCATGAACCACCCGTTCGGCCCGGATTTCCCACAAAGGGGGTTTTCCGCAGACACGGCAGGATGTGGCAGAGGTCTTGTAGAGCTGGGAATAGCGACCCTCGCGCCGGTCGATCTGGTTTGCGACCAACAGCAATTGCTGATCCAGCACGATCCGCGCACCTTGCAGGATGCCGTTTTCCAGCCGGGGGTCCAGCGTCGCGCGGTCGGCGGTCATCAGGGTGCCGTCCGCGGCCTGGATGAATATCGGGCCGACAATACGCAGGGTATCGCTTGGCTGGTCAAAAACGATCTGACTGGCGGTCATCCGGCTGCCATCGAAAAGAACTTCGACATTGCCGGTCGCAACAAGCTGGCTTTCACCATTCAGCGTTACATTGTCGGCCAGCAGCGTGGCCGCCCCCTGCGCTTTCACCGCTGCGGGCAGCCAGAGCATCAGCAAAATGACAAACCCGCGCATCATCCGTCCTCGTTATGCAAAAGAAAGCCCATCGACAGGCCGATCGCCACAAACGGCGGCGCCCAGGCTGCCAACAGGGCGGGCAATTGACCGTTTTCGCCCAGCACCTGGGCAAAGTTGCGAATGAAGTAGATGACAAAGGCCAGCAGGATGGCAAACATCACCATCAGCCCGGTGCGCCCGCCGCGTTGGTGGCGCAGGGTAAAACTGGCGCCAATCAGCACCATCGACACCAGAAAGATCGGGAGCGCCAATTCCTTGTGAAGCCACACAAGGTGGCGCTGCGCAGAAAACCCGGCCGTTTGCAGCCGGTCAATGAAGGCAGGCAATTCCCAGATCGGAATGGATGAAGGCGTGCCAAAGCTGTCGCGGATCTGATCGGGGGTCAGCGTTGATGGCAAAGACAGCTCTGCAAGCAAGAGGGCCGATGCCTCTGGAACCGAGGTTTCCGCAAGGTCCCAAGACTTTGCCTCACGCAGGATCCAGGCGCCGGGGATCAATTCTGCCGATGCGGCATTGATCCTCTGGCGCGGGCCACCGCCCGGGGCAAATGTCAGAAAGGTCACATTTGTCAGTCGCGTCCCGTCAAGGTTGGCGTTTTGCGCCCGGATCACCGTCTGACCATCCGCGTCGCCCTGCCGCAGCCAGAGCCCTGACGATCCGATGGACAACACTGAGCTGGTCCCGCGCAGGGCGTCGATGCGCGCCTCGGACGCCTTGGAGGTTCCGGCAACGATCGGGTTGAGGACCGCAACACTGAGCATGCCGATCAACAGCGCCATGGCAAGCGGCGCCAGAAGCGCCTTGAGCGCAGAGCGTCCCGCAGCACGGGTAACCACCAGTTCCGACGACCGCGCCAGGCTGAGAAACAGCGCGATCGTTGCAAGGATCATGATCAGCGGAAGGATCGCATAGATCGCCTGAGGAATGTTAAGCAGGCTGAGCATGACAAGATCGGTAAACCCAGCATGAGAACTGCCAAACCGGCGCAGTTGCTCGACCAGCTCCGTGAAAAACATGATCAGCAAAAAGACAGCGGCGACACCCAGGAAGGTCATCAGGAAACGACGGGCAAAATAGCGGTGCAAGATCATGGTGTGCCCACCTCCTTGGTCCGGCGCTTGAACAAAAAGGGGCGCGCGGACCAAAAGAGCAGGGCCCAGATCATGGCAAATCCGACGACGCCCTGCAGGTAGGCCACCATCCAAAGCTGCGGATCGCTGCGGGCCATGCGCAGGCCAAAGGTCTCGACCGCTTTGACCACGATAATGAGAAAGATCGCGCCAATAATCTGTTTCCAGACCCCGAAACGGCTATACCCGCCGACCATCAGCGCCGAAAACCCCAAAAGCGCAGCCACAGTCCCCAGGATGGATTGGCTGAATCGGTCATGCGCGCGGGCGAGCAATTGTGCGGCGCTGTTTCTCGTTTCATCCTGTAAAGCCTGGGTCGGTCGCAACAGTTCCCAGGTCGGCACATGTGACGCACGCCTGCCGCGCAGGCCTTGCTCGCCGAGGACACTGCTGATGTTAAACGCGAAATCGTCGAATGACGTGGTAAAGAGCCGCTGATCGCGCGTGCGCAATGTCTGAACCATCCCTTCCAACATCACCAGTTGCGTAGTCTCGTTTTCGCGCACCAGGAAGGCCTTTGAGGCCGTGTAGGTGATCTGTTCACTGGTGCCGCGATTGTCCGACAGAAAAATGTCCAGCAGTTCACCTGCGGGCGTGATGTCGCGAATATAAAATGTCAGTCCGTCGACGGGCTCCAGAAATTGTCCGGCAGTCAACAGGCGGGCCGTGATGTTTCGGGAAATCTCGGCTTCGCGCTCGGCCAGGCGCGCGCTGCTCATGGGAACCAGAAAATGCATCAGCACCGACATCATCAGCGCGACGATCAGGCCAAAATACAAAACCGGTCGCGCCAGACGGAACGGGGAATAGCCCGTCGCCTGCACCACCGTCAGTTCGGATTCGGTGGTCATGCGGTTGGTGACATAGACCGCCGCCGCAAAGGCCGCCAGTGGCAGGGCGAGCCGCATCACGGAAGGCAGCGACAGCGCGGTGAATTCCAGAAACACCGTAGCCGATTGCCCATCCGCGATCAGTTGATCAAAAAGAGAGACCGCGCGATTGATCCAGTAGATCAACACCAGCACAAGGCTGAAAAAGCCAAAAAGCACCATGAGTTGCGACAACATGTATCTGTCAAATCGCGCCAATGCCCATGTCCTTTGCGGTGCCTGCTGGTTTCTTTGCGGGCAAACTAGCCTAAGGTGGCGCCGGATTGAACAGCTATCTGGTCAAGCGGGCGGGCGCGGGCTACCTATTGCCTGAAAGCCATTCACATCAATAGGAGCGACCATGACCACACCTGCCGAAATTCAGTTCAGGGACGTTGATCTTGATGCGGTGGCAGAGGCACCCGGCAAGGTGGCGGTCTTTGTCGGTCCGGATGGAAAACTGGACGCGGGCGCGCGCAAGGTCAACACGCTGACGCGCAAGGCCCTGGCCCGGTTTCTGGACAGTGCAGCATTTGAGAAAATGGCCATGGGCGATGTTTCATCGCTGGGGTATCCCGGTGGCATGTCTGCCGTGGCGGTCTGTGTGGTCAAGCTGGGACGGCGGCCCCGCAGCCAGGAGGCCCGCAAGGCAGGTGCGCAGCTGGCCAAGGCACAGGGCGGCAAGGACCTGCTGGTCCTGGCAGGGACCATCGCCCGCGCCGATGAAATCGCCCTGGGGCTGGCACTGCGCGGCTATGACTTTGACGCCCATAAAACCGGGGACCGCAAGCCCCTGGGCAGCGTCACGTTCATGGTGTCCAAACCTGATGTGGTCGCGACAGCGGCTGCGCCGATGGCCGCTCTGGCTGAAGGTGTGTTCTTTACCCGTGATCTGACCAATGAACCGGCGAATGTGCTGACCACGGATGATTTTGCCAACCGGCTGGTCGCCATGCAGGACCTGGGTTTGAAGGTGGAGGTTCTTGAAGAAACGGATCTGGCGCGACTGGGGATGCGGACTCTGCTGAGCGTCGGGCGGGGATCTGACAGCCCTTCCAAGGTGGTCGTCATGTCGTGGAATGGCGGCGGCAAGGAGGCGCCCTTCGCATTGGTGGGCAAGGGCGTTGTCTTTGATACAGGGGGGATCAGCATCAAACCGGCTGCCGGCATGGAAGACATGACCATGGACATGGGCGGGGCCGGTGTTGTGGCGGGCGTGATGCGCACATTGGCGCTGCGCAAGGCCAAGGCCAATGTCGTGGGGCTTGTCGGACTGGTCGAGAATATGCCCTCGGGCAGTGCCACCCGCCCCGGTGATGTGGTCAAATCCATGAAAGGTGACACCGTCGAGATCATCAACACCGACGCCGAGGGGCGTTTGGTGCTGGCTGATGTGTTGTGGTACGCGCAAGAGCGCTTCAAACCGGTCGGTATGATCAATCTGGCGACGCTGACCGGGGCCATCCTTGTGGCGCTCGGACATGAGAAGGCAGGGCTGTTTTCCAACTCTGATAAACTGAGCGACGCCTTTCTCAAGGCTGCCGCGCAGGAAGGGGAAGGTGCCTGGCGCATGCCGCTGGAGCCGGCCTATGAGGACCTCTTGAAATCGCGGATTGCCGATATGAAGAACGTCGGTGGACGGATGGCGGGATCAATCACGGCGGCCCAGTTCTTGCAGCGCTTTGTGAAGGAAGACGTGCCATGGGCGCATCTGGACATTGCCGGGACCGCCAGTGTGAAGAAAGAGACCGCTTATGCCCCCGCCGGGGCGACCGGATGGGGTGTGATGGCGCTCAACCGGTTGATTGCGGATCAGTATGAAAACTGATGGGGGCGGTTTTCTTTTATCACCTGACAGAGACCCCTCTTGAGGCGACCTTGCCAATGTTGATCGGCAAGGCGCGAGGTGCGGGGTGGCGCATTCTGGTGCGCGGGCATGACGACACCTTGTTGGGTCGGCTCGACACTGTGCTTTGGCAGGGGGATGGCTTTGCGCCTCATGGGATCGCCGGGGGGCCGCATGATGCGGACCAGCCGGTGCTTTTGGGCAATCGACCGAGCGACGGTTTTGAATGTGTAATGAGTGTGGGCGGGGCCGAGATCAGCGCCGAAGAGGTCCGCACACTGGAGCGATGCTGTATCATTTTTGACGGACATGACGGGGCGGCGCTTGAAACCGCGCGCGGTCAGTGGAAGGCGCTGACAGAGGCGGGGTGCAGCGCGCAATATTGGGCTCAGGAGAGCGGGAGCTGGACCAAAAAGGCCGAAAAATCATCGTGATAGGGCTCGAACCTCGGCTTGGCCTGTTGGGCTGAGGTGTTCGGGGCTGCGCAGCGATTTGCCGGGCGTGGTCAGGATGCGCCAAGAAAGTTGCGATGGGCTCTTGTCACCGGCTCAGGACAAGTTGCCCATCCGAAATTTCGATCCGGTCATAGAGCCCCAGATAAGTCATGCCCAGCAGCGAGGCATCCATCGGGCCGCCGTTCACCACTGCGGGGATATTGCGGTCGGTGATGCCGCCCAGGGCAACTTCGCTCAGATTGACTGGCGCGGTCCGCACGGCACCATTGGCAGTATTGGCGATGCTGGAGTAATTCAATGCCGCCGGATCGATCCCGATCCGTCTGGCGTCACTTTGTGACAGGACCACCTGACTGGCCCCGGTATCAACAATGAAATCCACCGCCGTCCCGTTGATGTCGAGTGTCAGCTGGTAGTGACCGCCCGGCCCACGCGGCACCGACACGGTGCTGTCGTTGATCATCGACTGGCGTGGGTTGACGTCATTGCGGATATCCTCCCACAGACCGTAGGCGCCGATGACACCAACAAAGATCAGCGCCCAGATGGCCGCCTGCTGGGCCATCCTGCCCATATTGCTGCGCCCGGCCACGATGGCGGACCCGCCAATGGCAGCCCCCAGCAGGACCAGATAGGTCAGTTGCATGAATTGGTCGGTGTTCATGGGACTGATATAGGCACTAAGCGCCGATCCCAAAACCCCGCAGGCCGTCAAGCACGAATTGGACCGCCAGCGCAGCCAGAAGCATCCCCAGGACGCGGGTGACGATGTTCAGGCCGGTCTTGCCCAGCGCGCGTTCGATGGCTGGGGCGGACAGAAAGGCAAGCAGGACGATCACAAGCACCGCAAAAATCACCCCGGCAATGGCGACAAGATCTGCCGCGCCCTGTGCCTCACCCGCGAGCAGGATCACAGTTGTGATGGCGCCGGGTCCCACGATGAGCGGCAGCGAAAGCGGAAAGACCGACGGATCGTTTTCATGTTCGGCCTGCCCCTCTGCGGCCTCGCCTTCGCGGCGGGCCTGACGGCGCTGAAACAGCATATCAAGGGCGGTCAGAAACAGCAGGATGCCACCGGCAATCCGAAAAGCGTCCATGGAAATGCCGATAAAGCCCAGCACGGCCTCACCCAGGAACAAGAATACCATCATCAGGCAGAACGCGACAATAAAGGCGCGGACCGCGATGGTGCGGCGCCTTGCGGCATCCGTGCCTTGCGTCAGCGCGATAAAGACCGGCGCCAGTCCGGGCGGATCAATAATGATAAACAGCGTCGTGAATGCGGCGATGAGAGCAGGGAGTTCGGTCATGGTGTTCTGTCTGCCAGATGCTGGCGCATGGGCGCAAGCACTGGATGCGCGCCGCGCGGAAGTTTGAAGGGACGAAGAAAGGCGGGGGATCAGCCCATTTCCGCCCTTTCGAGTTTTTCGAGCGCTGCCATCCACATGGTTTCAGCCCGGTCCAGGCCATCCATGACTTCGGCGTATTTCTTGTTCCAGGTCGCCAACTCGCCAGCTTTTCCGTCCTCGTAAAGTGCCGGGTCGGCGAGTTTCTTGGCCAGCTTGTCGCGCATGTCGTTGATTTTCTTGACCCGATCTTCGTTCTTGCGCACCTCCGCGCGGAGCGCGGTGAGGGCCTCGCGCGAAGGTCTGGCGGATTTGGGGCGCGCGGGTTTTTCCTTTTCGCGCGGTTTTTCGGGCGTCAGCAGCATCTTGCGATAGGCTTGCAGGTCCTCTTCATAGGGGTTCACATGCCCGTCTTTGACCAGCCACAGCCTGTCGGCGACCATGCTGAGAAGGTGCATGTCATGGCTGACAAGGATCACCGCGCCGGAGTAGGCCGTGAGCGCTTCGACCAGCGCTTCGCGGCTTTCGATATCAAGGTGGTTGGTCGGCTCATCGAGGATCAGCAGGTGCGGGGCGGGCAGGGTGGCCAGCAGCAGGGAAAGACGTGCTTTCTGGCCGCCAGAGAGGCGCCCCACTTCGGTGTCTGCCTGATCGGCACCCAGCCCGAAACCCGCCAGGCGCGCGCGCAATTTGGCCTGGCCTTCCTTGGGCCTTTCGCGGAACAGGTGGTCAAGCGGCGTTTCCTCGATGCGCAGTTCCTCGACCTGATGCTGGGCAAAGAAACCGATGCGCAGCTTGTTGGAGGTCACCATCTTGCCACGTGCAATGGGCAGGCGGTCGGACAGCATCTTGGACAGCGTCGATTTACCCTCACCGTTGCGGCCCAGAAGCGCGATCCGGTCATCCTGATCGATCCGCAGGTTCAGGTCGTGCAGCACAATGGTGTTGCCGTATCCCACGGCCGCCCCTTCGGTCGCGATGATCGGGGGCGAGAGTTCTTCGGGTTCGGGGAATGTGAAAACGGTGCGGGCGGCGTCTTCGGGCGCGCGGATCGTTTCCATTTTTTCGAGCATCTTGACGCGGGATTGCGCCTGTTTGGCCTTGGAGGCCTTGGCTTTGAAGCGGTCCACGAAGGCCTGCAAATGCGCGCGTTGTGCGTCCTGTTTCTTGGCGGCAGCGGCCTGCACTGCGCGGTTGGCGGCGCGTTGTTTGGCGAAGGTATCGTAAGGGCCGGTGTAGTAGATCAGGTTCTTGTCTTCGAGGTGCAGGATGCCGCCGACAGACCGGTTCAGGAGTTCCCGGTCATGGCTGACGATCAGCACGGTGTGAGGGTATTTGACGAGGTAGGCCTCAAGCCAGAGCGCGCCTTCAAGGTCAAGATAGTTGGTCGGTTCATCCAGGAGCAGTAGGTCAGGTTCACTGAACAGGACCGCAGCCAAAGCCACGCGCATCCGCCAGCCACCTGAAAAGGCAGAGCAGGGCATTTGCTGTTCTTCATGGGTAAAGCCCAGACCGCGCAGGATGGTGGCGGCGCGCGCCTCGGCGGACCAGGCCTTGATATCCGCCAATCGGGTCTGCACCTCGGCGATGCGCGCAGGGTCGGTGGCGGTGTCAGCCTCGGCCAGCAGTGTTTCGCGCTCGGTATCGGCGCGCAGCACGGTGTTGATGAGCGAGACTTCGTTGCCCGGCACCTCCTGGCTGACGCCGCCGATTTTCCAGCCCTTGGGAAGGCTGACGGTTCCGGTGTCCAGCACCATTTCGCCGCGGATCACCCGAAACAGCGTGGTCTTGCCGGACCCGTTGCGCCCGACAAGGCCAACCTTGTGCCCGGTGGGAATGGTCACTGTCGCATGTTCGACCAATGTGCGGCCGTCAACCGAATAGGTGATGTCTGAAATCTTGAGCATGGGGCGGCTATGATTGATCCTTTGTGCGGGGTCAATCGGGTGTTTTGGTGGCGCTTTGTATCAGGGCTGTTTAAGCACGGGAAATGGACCGTACTCGGACGACATTTCTGGCCAGCCTGATCGTTGTGGGCTTTGGCGTGCTGTGGGGCATTTACTGGCTGCCCCTGCGCCAGATTGATGCGCTTGGCCTTGTTGGTCCCTGGGGCACCGTGTCGATCATGATGGTGGCTGTTTTGTGCCTGACCCCCTGGGGGTGGTGGGGGCGGCAGGCGCTGTTTGTGTCGCATCCGATGGCGATTGCCTCGCTGGTTTTGGGCGGGTGTTCGTTGATGTTTTATTCGCTGGGGCTGCTTTATGGCCGCGTTGCGATCATCGTGATCCTGTTTTACCTCACCCCGATCTGGAGCACGCTCATCGGGCGCTACCTGATGGGTTGGCCGATCACCGGGGCGCGGGTCGCCGCTTTGCTGGCGGGGATTGCGGGGCTGGCGCTGATGCTGGGGGCGGATGGCGAGGTGCCTCTGCCGCAAGGCCTGGGCGAGTGGCTGGGCCTTGCCAGCGGTTTTGCATGGGCGGTTGCATCCATCGGGATCAAGGTCAAGGCAACTGCGGGACCGGGGGAAAGCACGTTTCTGTTTGCCGTTGGCGCATTGCTGGGCGGGCTGATCCTGGCGCCCGTCCTTGCGCCGGTCCCCAACCTGGCGGGGTTGGCTGATCCCTGGGCCGTCGCGCTTTGGGTCATCGCGACCGGCGTGTTGTGGTGGGCGGTGTCGATTGTCGGTCTGCTTTGGGCCACCACCAAGCTGGAACCGGCGCGGGTGGGCATCTTGCTGATGTCAGAGGTGCTGGTGAGTGTCATTTCAGCAGCCCTGATCGCGGGAGAACTTTTCACGGTGACAGAGCTGATTGGCGGGGCGCTGGTGCTTGTCGCGGGTGTGTTGGAATTCCTGCCGCTGCGCAAAAGGCGCTAGCCGTTCGTTGGCCATGCGTGGTGTTCGTCGTCGATCACAAAGGCATGCGCATGTTTGCGCCCGTGTTCCCTGACGTGCGGATGATCGGGAGGCAGGTCATCGTGAACATGGGGGACGACGACCGGATCGCCCTCGGGCCAGAGCTTGAGGGCCAGAACCACACCAACCGCCCCCAGGATTCCAAGGAGACCCAAGGTCGGCCCCATGCCCCATGCGGTCATGGCCTGCCCGGCCAGAGGGTATGTAATCAGCCAGTAGGCATGTGACAGCGCGAACTGCGCGGTAAAGACCGCAGGCCGGTCCTCTGCATGCGCTGACCGACGCAAGAGGCGGCCTTGCGGTGTGAGTGTCGCGGCGTAACCGATCCCGGTGAGCGCCCAAAAGGTCAGGAAAGCGGGCCAGTTTGGGGTGACGAAGGCTTGCCCAAGCATCAAAACGGTCAGAAGAGACGCGCCAAAGAGCATCACCTGGCGGTCGCTGCGGCGCTGAAGCAGGCCGGGCAAGGCAAGCGCCGCGATCATCGACCCCGCCCCGAAAGCGGCAAGCGCGGTTGCGACATCGCCGTCGCTGCCGCCAAACCCGCTGCGGACCACGACCACCGTGTTGACGATCACAAAGGCACTGGCGGCGGCACCTGTCAGCGTCAGGGCCAGCAGGCCTCTCAGACGCGGTGTGGCCAGATAGATGTGAATACCCCGGGTCAGCCGGGCGCGGAAAGGACGATCCTTGCCGGGTTTGCGTGCCGGCAGGGCGGTGCCGAAGATCAACAGGCCCGAGAAAAGAAAACCGATGGCGGTACCCCCAAAGAGCCAGTGATAGCTCATCACCAAAAGCAGGATCCCGGCCAGAGCGGGGCTGATCAGGTTTTCAAGGTCATAGGCAAGTCGCGAGAGGGACAGGGCGCGGGCATAATCGTCATCATCGTCCAGGACATCGGGGATCGTCGCCTGGAAGGTGGGCGTGAAGGTGGCTGAGGCGGTCTGCAGCAGGAAAATCGCCAGATAAATCTGCCAAATCTCGGTGATGAATGGCAAAGAGACGGCGACCGCCCCGCGGATCAGATCGGCCCCAATCAGGACCGGGCGGCGCGGCATATTTGCCACCAATGCGCCCGCGACGGGGGCAAGGCCCACATAGGCGACCATCTTGATCGCGTAGGCCGTACCCAGAACAGCGCCCGCGGCAGCCCCGGCCAGGTCGAACGCCAGAAGGCCCAGAGCGACCGTCAACAGACCCGTGCCCAGCAAAGCCACAACCTGCGCAGCAAAAAGACGGCCAAAGACCGGATGTCTGATAAGGGTCCACATCAGGCAAGGTTACATCAGCCAGCCGAGGCAAGGCAATTCACGGCTTTTCATGGGCAGACGTGCGTGGTAGGGCGCAGCCATCATTTCTCCGGGATGCGTCCCGCCCTTCAAAGACAGAGGCTTCTCACATGGCTATCCAGCGTACTTTTTCCATCATCAAACCCGACGCGACAAAGCGGAACCTGACCGGTCAGATCGTGGCCAAATTTGAAGAAGCAGGCCTGCGGGTCGTTGCGTCCAAGCGTATTCAGTTGACGCTGGCGCAGGCACAGCAGTTTTATGGTGTGCATGCAGAGCGCCCGTTCTTTGGCGAACTGTGCGAATTCATGATCTCCGAGCCGATCGTGGTGCAGGTTCTGGAAGGCGAAGACGCGATTGCCAAGAACCGTGAAGTCATGGGGGCGACCAACCCCGCAGACGCGGCCCCAGGAACGATCCGCAAGGAATTCGCGCTGTCCATCGGCGAAAACTCCGTGCATGGCTCGGACGCACCAGAGACAGCTGCCGAAGAAATCGCGTTCTTCTTCTCGGGTCTTGAGCTGGTAGGCTAACCAGCGTCTTCAGACGATTTGGAAAGCCGCCTCAATTTGCTGTTGAGGCGGCTTTTCTTATGCGGGCCTGGTCTTTGCGGGTCTGACCGGGGCAAGCACGGCCCGGAGTGTTGGATTACAGCCTGGTCGGCCAAGGCATCGCCACAAAGCCCTGACGAGATCGCGGCGAATGCCGGTTATTTTGCAGTCAGTTCGATAACACCGATCTGGTTCAGCATCCGCTCCAGTTCCGATCGGTCCTCATCAAAGCTTTGCGCCTTGATTTTGTCGAAGGCCTTGCGCAGCGCCTTTTTCTCTTCGCCCTTGCAATCATTCCATGGTCGCCCTTGCAGCGCCATGTGCAACACGTAGTAACCGATGAAATGCGGCCTGGAGCCGCCTTCCAGGAGCCTGGTATAGGCGGCGTCGGCTCCTAGCGCGCGCAGCTCTTCGGCGGTGTTGATTCCGACCGATTTCAAAGCCGCCTCGAACGCGGGGCCGATATTCTTAATGGTGGTCAATTCTGCCATGCCCGCCATGTTAGCGGGGTTGGAAAAAAGAGGCCAGTGAGGCTTTGGCCGGCAGATCGGGGAGGGCGATCGCTCTGGCTCTGGCCTCACCGGCCACGAAGGCACGTGAACTGTCAGATACTCGCGAAATCGGTATAGACGGGTGCTTGCGGTTTACCCTGCATCTGAGGCGCTGGTTTCGGCGCAGGCGCGGGCTTGGCTGGTACTGGTTTTGCTGTGGCCATTTTATTGGTCCTTTAGCTTGCTCGTGAATTTACTCTACTGAACGTAGGCTTCATCGGGCCAGAGTGCTGTGCCGTGAACATGCTTGTGACGTGACAAAAATGTGACCAATAGGTCAGGTCTCAGGACCTGCCCCGGCGGGGCGTTGCATGACCACCCTTGCCTAACCCTTTGCGTGGCTTGGATTTTCCGCCCGGAGGGACAAATCTTTTGGAAGTGTCCTTGGCGTTCCCCTGAGGCTTCCCGCCGGGGTTGCTGCCCTGCGGTTTGCGCGGTTTTCTATCAGAGTTGTCACCTGATTTGCCTTTTCCGGCGGGTTTCTTGCCGTCGGCCTTGCCTTTGAAGGGCGGTTTGCCGCGCTTTTCGGTCAGTGCTTCGCCGTGGTCACGGCGGGCAGGTTTGCTGCGTGGTTTGCGCGCCGGTTTGTCATCGGCAGCGCCCGGGATGGGCTGGATCGCCGCGATATTATCCTGCCGGGACGGGGGCGGGGCGAGTTGATCGCGTGGCGCGTGGCGCTTGGGTTTGGTGTCGCGTTTGGGTCGGTCGTCGTAGTCCCGTTTGGTCTTGCGGGGTCCGCGCTCGCCCAGTTGGGGCGGACCGTCGAGGGCGGTCAAGGTTCCCTGGTTTTCCAGCTTCATGTCGCTTCCCACGGATTTCAGGAAACCGGGGACGGCGGGGGCAGAGATTTCGATGAAGGTTTCATTGGGCTGGATGCGGATCGCGCCAATTTCATTCTTGGTGATATCCCCGGCCTTACAGATCATGGGCAGGAGCCACCGCGCCTCGGCTTTGCCTTCACGGCCAATATCGACGCTGAACCATTTGGAAGGGCCAAAGGATTTCGCCTCGCGTGGTTTGCGTTCCTTTGCGGCGGGGCCGTCTTTGTATTCGGAAATGAATTCAGGGGCCGATTGCTTGCCTGCGTAAAGGCGCAGATAGGCGGCGGCAATTTTTTCGGGTGCGTGCTGGTCCAGGAGGCGCGCCGCGAAGGTCTGTTCCTCTTCTGTGAAATCCGCGGACCAGACCTCATCGGTCAGCAGACGTTCTTCGTCCTTGGCTGCGACTTCTTCGGCGGTGGGCGGTGTGGACCATGTGGCGGTCAGTTTGCCCCATTTGAGCAGGTTTTCCCCCCGCCGTTTCATCTTGGCCGGGACGATCATCGCAGAAATGCCCTTGCGCCCGGCGCGTCCGGTCCGGCCTGACCGGTGAAGCAGCGTTTCGGCGTTGGTGGGCAGTTCGGCATGGATCACCAGCGCGAGGTTGGGCAGGTCGATGCCGCGGGCTGCGACGTCGGTTGCCACGCAGACCTTGGCCCGCCCGTCGCGCATGGCTTGCAATGCGTTGGAGCGTTCCGATTGGGTCAGCTCGCCTGACAGCGCGACGACCGAGAAGCCCCGGTTTGACAGGCGTGTGGTCAGCCGTGTGACCATTGCGCGGGTGTTAGCAAAGACGATCGCGTTGGGGGCATCATAATAGCGCAACACATTGATGATGGCCGCGTCGGTATCGTGGTTGGCCACGGAAAGCGCGCGGTATTCAATGTCGCTGTGCTGCTTTTCCTTGGTTGTTGTTGCAATCCGCACGGCGTCGCGCTGATAGGATTTGGCCAATGTGGCAATCATCGGCGGCACGGTGGCAGAAAACATCAGCGTCCGGCGGGTCTGTGGGGCCTGGCCAAGAATGAACTCAAGGTCTTCGCGAAACCCCAGGTCGAGCATCTCGTCGGCCTCGTCCAGGACAACCGCCTTGATGTCGGACAGATCGATTGTGCCGCGCATGATGTGGTCGCGCAGGCGCCCCGGTGTGGCCACAACGACATGCGCCCCCCGTTCAAGGCTGCGCCGTTCATCGCGAAAATCCATACCACCCACGCAGGATGCGAGGGTGGCACCGGCAGCCGCATATAGCCATTGCAGTTCGCGCTTCACTTGCAAAGCCAGTTCGCGTGTGGGTGCAATGATCAGGGCCAGCGGTGCGCTCGCCGGGCCGAACCGGCCCTCCTCGCTCAGGAGTGTCGGCCCGATAGCGAGCCCGAAACCAACTGTCTTGCCCGATCCGGTTTGGGCCGAGACCAGAAGGTCCTGTCCGACCAGCGCTGGTTCAGTGACGGCCTCTTGCACAGGTGTCAGCTCGGTATAGCCTTGTTTGGCAAGGGCATCGGCAAGGGTCGGGATCATATCAAAAGGCTTTCTGCGGCGTCAGACCAGCGCCCTACGCCTGTGACCGTGGTTTGTATAGAGGAAATAACCGATCTGTCGCATCAGAGACGCTGAACCTGACGCCTCATTCCGGGGTGTTCTGGTGCCGGGGGATGCGTGCAAAGGGGCAACCAGCTCTTGCGGCGGTCGGTCGGGTTGTCAAAGAAGGGGAGCGTTGGTCAGGCACGCTGGGCATGCAACGCGAACCCGGGATCACGGCCCACCAATTGCCGCTGCGAATAAGAGCCTGCCATGGTGCATTGGGCAACGCCGGCCGTCTTTTGATCGCTATTTTTGCGATGGACGTCCCGGTTGGACCGACGCGGTCGTTGGGTTTTCTGAACCTTCGGAATGCAGAAACTCATCCAGGGTATTGAGCACATCTGCAAAGGCTGCGTCCTCCTCGGAGAGGGGTTCTTGCCCGGTTGCAGCTTCGGTGACATCGTCCGATGAACTGGGGTTCTGATCTGGTTGAGCGGGCTTGTTTTCATCCGGCAGGAGCCGTGATTTGACCCGGGCCGCAGGCTTGCCGGCGCGGTCGGACAACAGTTTGCGCGCGCGGGCTTCGGCCCGGCGGACACGAACGGCTGTCAGATAGGCCTCTTGCAGGGTTTGCGAAGACGAGCCGAGAATTTCGCCAATGTTTTCCACGATGTTTTCATCGCCCGAGGACGCCTGATCGGCCAAAGCCAGATCGGCCAGTTCGCCTGCCACCCGTTCAAGATAACTGTCTGCCATGTCTAGCGGGTCGTTTCTGTCAGGCGGCGGCGAACATAGGTGCGAACGGTGTCGATCATCGGGTCCATATGCGGGTCCTCAAAGAAATGCCCGGCGCCTTCCATTTCATCATGGGTAATGGTGATGCCTTTTTGTTCGTGCAGTTTTTCCACAAGGCTTACGGTATCTGCTGGCGGGGCCACACGGTCATTTGAGCCGTTGATGATGAGCCCGGACGACGGGCAAGGCGCCAAAAAACTGAAGTCATACATATTCGCAGGCGGGCTGACCGAGATGAAACCCGTGATCTCGGGCCGGCGCATCAGCAATTGCATCCCGATCCATGCCCCGAATGAGAAGCCAGCGACCCAGCAATGTTTGGCGTTGTTGTTCATCGATTGCAGGTAATCGAGGGCCGATGCCGCATCAGACAGTTCGCCGACGCCCTGGTCATATTCACCCTGGCTTCGGCCCACGCCGCGGAAGTTGAAACGCAGCACCGTGAAGCCCATGTTATAGAAGGCGTAATGCAGGTTATAAACAACGCGGTTGTTCATCGTTCCACCGAATTGTGGATGCGGGTGCAGCACAATCGCAATCGGCGCGTCCCGGTCTTTTTGCGGGTGGTAGCGCCCCTCAAGGCGCCCTTCGGGTCCGGGAAAGATGACTTCGGGCATGGGTATTTCCGTTACTGCTACAGGTGCCGGGCACATTCTTGACGGAAATGCTCAGATACCTTAGAAAGATTCTAAACTAGGGCAAAACGCCCGCGTTGTCGTGGTCAGGTTGAAGTAATGATGCAGCGCCGCGCCGTCAATAAAATTGCACCTGATTTCCGGGGGAATGCCTATGAAACTAAGCACAAAGGGCCGCTACGCCATGGTCGCTTTGGCTGATCTGGCGTTGCAGAGCGATCATGCGCTGGTCAACCTGACCGAAATTTCCAGGCGTCAGGACATTTCGCTGCCCTATCTGGAGCAGCTTTTCGTCAAGCTGCGCCGTGCCGGTCTGGTGGATTCGGTCCGTGGACCGGGGGGAGGCTATCGTCTGGCCCGGCCCGCATCGGACATTCGCGTGGCCGAGATCTTGGGGGCTGTGGATGAAACCGTATCGGCGATGCACAAAGGGGCAGGGGCCTCTGGTGGGGCGTCGGGGTCGCGGGCGCAGTCAATGACCAACCGGCTTTGGGAAGGGCTGAGCGCCCATGTCTATGTGTTTTTGCATCAGGCCCGACTGTCAGATGTGGTGAGCAATGAACTTGCCCCCTGTCCGGCGGTGCCAGCCTTGTTTGAAGTGGTCGATGAAGCGTCGTAAAGGGGGCTCTGCCCCCGTCGCTGCGCGCCTCCCCCGGAGTATTTTGGCAAGATGATGAGATGAAGAGAACCTATCTGGATCATAACGCGACCACGCCTTTGCGGGCGGAGGCCCGTGAGGCGATGATTGCGGCGATGGATGTCGTCGGCAATCCGTCGTCCGTTCATGCCGAAGGGCGGGCGGCGAAGGGGATCATTGAAACCGCCCGGGTCCAGATTGCAGAGGCGGTCGGGGCATCAGGTGCGGATGTGGTTTTTACCTCCGGCGCGACGGAAGCCGCAGCGCTGGCTTTGGCCGGGCGCGGGTTGAAAGCGGCCCCGATTGAACATGACGCGGTGCATGCCTGGGTTGATCCATGCCTGCCGGTGGTGGATGGCGCTGTGCAGCTGGATGATCCGGCGGGATCGACGCTGCAACTGGCCAATTCTGAGACAGGCATCGTGCAGGCCTTGCCGCAAGGTTTGGCGGTCAGTGATATTACGCAGGGCTTTGGCAAGGTGCCGTTTGCCTTTTCCTGGTCTGGTGTCGGAATGGTGTTTCTGTCTGCTCACAAGTTTGGCGGCCCCAAAGGTGTCGGCGCATTGATCTTTCCGCAAGGCACGGATATCGCGGCGCAAATGAAGGGTGGCGGGCAGGAAATGGGTCGCAGGTCCGGTACCGAAAATGTCGTTGCGATCGCCGGATTGGGGGCGGCTGCGGGTGCAGCGCAGGCCGATTTGGCGTCTGGCAAATGGGACCGGGTTGCCAAACTTAGAAATATTCTAGAAACAGCCATTGAGGCTGCGGAAAAGGGCACTATTTTTGTCGGGAAAGGGCAGGGCCGCTTGCCAAACACCAGTTGCTTCGCCACTCCGGGCTGGAAGGGCGAGACCCAGGTGATGGCAATGGATCTGGCGGGTTTTGCCGTCTCGGCGGGCTCTGCCTGTTCCAGCGGCAAAGTCAAAGTGAGCCGGGTCTTGCAAGCCCTGGGATTGGATGAGCAAGCGGCGTCGGGTGCTTTGCGCGTGTCGCTTGGGATTGAGACAACAGAAGACGAGGTGATGCGTTTTGCGCAGGCCTGGACCGAAAAACGCGCCCGAAGGCGGGCTGCTTGAGAGGATGAACGGATGACAGCTTTGGATACCGTCGAGGTCAAGGAAGGCGTTGATCAGGACACCGTGGACGCGGTCAAGGAACTTTCGGGCAATTACAAATACGGCTGGGAAACCGAGATCGAGATGGACTACGCCCCCAAAGGCGTAAACCCCGATATCGTGCGCCTGATCTCGTCAAAGAACAAAGAGCCGGAATGGATGACCGATTGGCGTCTGTCCGCCTTTGCGCGGTGGGAAAAGATCGAAGAACCGACCTGGGCGATGGTCAGCTACCCCGACATCGATTTCCAAAACATCTATTACTATGCCCGCCCCAAGAGCATGGAAGAGAAGCCTAAGTCGCTGGATGAAGTCGACCCCAAGCTGCTGGCGACCTATGAAAAGCTGGGTATTCCGCTGAAAGAACAGATGATCCTGGCGGGCGTCGAAGGGGCCGAGGCTGTGCCGGCCGAGGGCCGCAAGGTGGCTGTGGATGCGGTGTTTGACTCCGTTTCCGTCGGCACGACCTTCCAGAAGGAACTGCAAAAGGCGGGCGTGATCTTTTGCTCGATCTCAGAGGCGATCGAGAACCATCCGGAGCTGGTGAAAAAATACCTCGGCACCGTCGTGCCGCCATCTGACAACTTCTATGCCACGTTGAATTCGGCCGTGTTTTCAGATGGATCGTTCGTTTACATCCCCCCCGGGGTGCGTTGCCCGATGGAATTGAGCACCTATTTCCGCATCAATGCCGAAAACACCGGCCAGTTTGAGCGGACGCTGATTATCGCCGACAAGGGCTCTTACGTATCCTATCTTGAGGGGTGTACCGCGCCCAAGCGCGATACCGCTCAGCTCCATGCGGCGGTGGTCGAGATCATCGTCGAGGAAGACGCCGAGGTGAAATACTCCACCGTCCAGAACTGGTATCCCGGCGATGAAGAAGGCAATGGCGGGATCTATAACTTTGTGACCAAACGCGCCGATTGCCGTGGCGCGCGGTCCAAGGTGATGTGGACCCAGGTGGAGACCGGATCGGCCGTGACATGGAAGTACCCAAGCTGCATTCTGCGCGGTGATGATAGCCAGGGCGAGTTCTATTCCATCGCGATTGCCAACAACATGCAACAGGCCGATACCGGCACGAAAATGGTGCATCTGGGCAAAAATACGAAGTCGCGGATTGTCTCGAAAGGGATCTCGGCGGGCAGAGCGCAAAACACCTATCGCGGGTTGGTGTCGATGCACCCCAAGGCCAAATCGTCGCGCAACTATACCCAATGTGACAGCCTGCTGATCGGCGATAAATGCGGTGCCCATACGGTGCCTTACATCGAGGTCAAGAACAACTCGTCCCGGGTCGAGCATGAGGCGACGACCTCCAAGGTGGATGATGACCAACTGTTCTACTGCCGCTCGCGCGGAATGGACGAAGAAGAGGCGGTTGCCCTGGTCGTGAACGGGTTCTGCAAGGAAGTGCTGCAAGCGCTCCCGATGGAATTCGCGATGGAAGCGCAGGCGTTGGTCGCGATTTCCCTTGAAGGGTCCGTGGGCTAGGCATGCCGCACCTTAACAACGATACTTGTCGCGCTACCGTCACGCGGCGGCCCATTTCTCGCCCTAGTTCGGTGCAATCAAGCATTGACAAGGCAATTCGTGGGACGGTGACCAATGGGTATGGTGAAACAGGATATCAACGACTTTCATGCGCGTGTGAAGCGGATCAAGAACCCGCGCAACAAGTCCTATTACGACCCCGATCTGGGCATGCATATTCCCAAACGTGTCACCCGAGACAAAATCAAGGCCAACAAAGACGAAGAGTCCTATCTGGGCAAGTTCATCGTCTCGATGATTATCGGGGCGCTGGCCTTGATGTTCGCCCAAATCCTGCGGATCCGGTATTTTGGCCTTTTGGAACAAAGCGATGTGGCGTTCTATCTGGAGCTGTTCCTGGCATTTTGGGCGATGGTCCTGTTGTCTGCGGTGCTCAACCGACGCAAACTCACAGAGCGGTTCGCCCAAATCGCAGGGATCGCCCTGATGTTGACGGCGGGTCACAACCTGATCTGGCGCTGGCCAGAGCAGATGGCGATGATCTACAGCGACGTTTATGTGGAGCAGGTCATGCAGGCCACCACACAAAACTCAGTTGTGTATCGCGGGACCGTTTTCGGCCTGTAAACCTACCCAATCACGACGACAACTGCCCCGGCGGACGACCCCGCTTCGGGGCATCTGGTGTTGTCGAGACGCATTCATCTTCAGGAGAATAAGATGCTGGAAATCAAAGGCCTAAAGGTCAAACTGGAAGAAGAAGACAAGCAGATCCTGAAGGGCGTTGATCTGTCGATTGAGCCCGGCACTGTACATGCGATCATGGGGCCGAATGGCTCGGGCAAATCAACCTTGTCTTATGTGCTGTCCGGAAAGGACGGCTATGAGGTGACGGGCGGTGCGGCCATGCTGGAGGGCGCGGATCTGTTTGACATGGAACCAGAAGAGCGTGCTGCGGCGGGGCTTTTCCTTGCGTTCCAATACCCCGTTGAAATTCCCGGGGTCGGCAACATGACCTTTCTGCGCACCGCGGTGAACGCGCAGCGCAAGGTCCGCGGCGAGGAAGAGTTGAGCGCAGGCGATTTTCTCAAGGAGGTGCGTGCCAAGGCCAAGAGCCTCAAGATTGACGCCGATATGCTGAAACGCCCCGTCAATGTGGGCTTTTCGGGCGGTGAGAAAAAGCGCAACGAAATCCTGCAAATGGCGATGCTTGAGCCGAAGATGTGCATCCTGGACGAAACGGACTCGGGCCTTGACGTGGATGCGATGAAACTGGTGGCGGAAGGTGTGAACGCGCTGCGCTCTGAAGGGCGGTCCTTCCTTGTGATCACCCACTATCAGCGTCTGCTCGACCACATTCAGCCGGATATCGTGCATATCATGGCCGAAGGCCGCATCGTCAAATCCGGTGGCCCGGAGCTGGCGCTTGAGGTCGAAAACAACGGCTATGCCGATATTCTGGCAGAGGTGGCCTGATGGCACTGGCGCAGTTGAAAATTGACACCACAGAGGCGCGGTTGGCCGATGCCAGGGTCCCGCAGGGCGCGGCCTGGGGCAATGCGGCGCGGGCCGATGCGATGGCACGTGTGCGGCAGATGGGCCTGCCGACGAAGCGGGATGAGTATTGGAAATACACTGATCCGGCATCTTTGACGGTGGCAGATGCGCCGGAGGCTGCGGTTTTTGAGAATGACGAGGGCTTGCTTTTCGCGGATGTGGATCGGCTCAGGATCGTCTTTGTCGATGGCGTGTTTGATGCGGATGCGTCTGACGATCTGACCGGGGAAGGTCTCGAGATTGACCGGCTGGCCATTGCGATGGACACCGATATTCACTGGGCGAAAGAGCTTTACGGCATTCTGGAAGCGCGCGGGCAGACGCCGGTAGAGCGCCCGCTTGCCGCGCTGAACACGGCGCTCGCGACAGACGGCGTTGTCATTCGTGTCACGGGCAAACCCACGAAGCCGATCAATTTTATCTATCTGCACAGGGATGTGGCCTCAGATGCGGTTCTGCATAACCTGGTCAAGGTAGAGCCAGGAGCCGAGGTCACCTTGCTGGAAACCGGCCCCGCGGCGGCCCGGTTTTCCGAGCTGCTGGAGGTTGACGTCGCGGATGGTGGCAAGTTCAACCATGTCCGCGCGCAGGGTCGTGACCATGAACGTCGCGCCGTAACCCATTGTTTTGCAAAAATTGCGGCGAATGCGGTGTTCAAATCCTTTACCCTGACCTTCAACGGCGTGCTGACCCGCAATGAATGCGTGCTTGAGATCGTGGGCGACGATGCCATTGCCCATGTCGCCGGTGCCTGCGTCGGCGATGGCCGCGATTTCCATCACGATGACACGGTGTTCATCACCCATGACGCGGTAAATTGCGAAAGCCGTCAGGTGTTCAAGAAGGTGCTGCGCAATGGCGCGACCGGCGTGTTCCAGGGCAAGATTCTTGTCAAGAAAGACGCGCAGAAAACCGATGGCTATCAGATCAGCCAATCGCTTTTGCTGGATGAGGACAGCCAGTTCCTTGCCAAGCCAGAGCTTGAAATTTACGCCGATGATGTGGCCTGTTCGCATGGGTCCACCTCTGGGGCGATTGATGAGACGGCGCTGTTCTATCTGCGCTCTCGCGGGGTGCCGCATGATGATGCGCGCAATCTGCTGACGCTGTCGTTTCTGGCTGAAGCGCTCGATGAGATTGAAGATCAAAACCTGACAGAGGAATTGCGCGACCGGCTGGAAGGCTGGTTGGCGCGGCACAGCTGATGGCGGTTTCCAGTGACATCCTGCGCACCTGGCGCAGGCCGCGTCAGGTCATGCGTGATCTGTTGGGGCAGGGCAAGCGCGAGGACCGCGCGATTGCGTATCTGATCATCAGCTGTCTGCTGATTTTTGTGGCGCAATGGCCGCGACTGCGCAGAACCGCAGAAGGCTTTGAGCCATCGTTCTGGCCAAGCGAGGTCAATTTCGAGGGGATGCTGACCTATACTTTTTATGGGACCGTCATCATCCTGCCTTTGGCAATGTATGGCCTGGCTGCCGTTTCCCGCCTTGTGGCCATGGTGTTTAGCGGCGCAGGAAGCTGGTATTCTGCCCGTCTGGCGCTTTTCTGGACCATGCTGTCGACGGCGCCGCTGCTCTTGTTTTATGGGCTTCTTCGCGGTTTTATTGGTCCGGGGCCGCAATCAACTGTCCTTGGCGCAATTTGGCTGATTGCCTTCGGCGTCATATGGGTGCAATGCATGCGCGAAGCTGAAAGCGGGCCATGACGATGGATTTTCAAACCTGGATGCGGGCCGTCTGGACCAGCATCGCCGAGCCAACCGAGACAGCGCGCAAGGTCGTCGCGAGGGATGTGCCGCGCGACGCGCTGTGGACCGCACTGGCCCTGGTGGCTGTTCTCAATGTGATCCTGATCGCGGCCGCGCAGATGCTGTCGCCGGTTCATGGTGCGATGCAGGAACAGGCGATTGCGCTGTCGCCCTTTGGATTGGCGGCGATCATCGGGATCTTTCTCGTGTTGTTCGTCTTTGGCACCTTCTATGCCGGCCAAATCATGGGGGGGACGGGAACACTGCCAGGCACGTTGGCGATCGTTGTCTGGTTCCAGTCCGTCAGCCTGACGTTGGAAGCAATCCAATTGGTGCTGGTTATCCTCAGCCCGTCTATCGCGGCGCTCTATGGCTTGCTGTCGATGGGCGCACTGGTCTGGTGCTTCATGAATTTTGTCAATGTCCTGCATGGCTTTAACAATCTGGGCAAGGCGCTGGCCGCCATCTTCTTTGCGCTGGTGGGCACAGCGCTGATCGCCGGTATTCTGCTGACCCTTCTGGGCCTTGGCCCTGTGGGAGGCATGGCATGAGCCTGGATGTTGCAAGGATCCGCGGCGACTTTCCCATTCTGTCGCGGCAGGTGAATGGCAAGCCGCTGGTCTATCTTGATAACGGGGCCTCGGCCCAGAAACCGCAGGTGGTGATCGATGCGGTCACACGCGGATATGCCGAAGAATATGCCAATGTGCATCGCGGGCTGCATTACCTCAGCAATCTGTCAACGGAACGCTATGAAGGCGTGCGCGGGATCGTCGCCCGGTTTCTGAATGCGCCCAGCGAGGACGAGATCATCCTCAATTCCGGCACCACCGAAGGCATCAATATGGTCGCCTATGGCTGGGCCATGCCCCGGCTGGAAGCGGGTGATGAAATCCTGCTTTCGATCATGGAACATCACGCCAATATCGTGCCCTGGCATTTTTTGCGCGAACGACAGGGGGTTGTGATCAAATGGGTCGATGTGGACGCCAACGGCGACCTGGACCCCCAGAAGGTCATTGATGCCATTGGTCCCAGGACCAAACTGGTGGCCGTGACGCAGATGTCCAACGTGCTGGGCACCGTCGTTGACGTCAAGGCGATCACGGCGGGTGCCCATGCCAGGGGCGTCCCGGTGCTGGTTGATGGCAGCCAGTCAGCCGTCCACATGCCGGTTGATGTGGCCGATATCGGCTGTGATTTCTTCGCTGTGACGGGGCATAAGCTTTATGGCCCTTCAGGCTCTGGCGCGATCTATGTCAGCAAGGACCGCATGGCGGAAATGCGCCCCTTCATGGGTGGTGGCGACATGATCCGGGACGTGACCCGCGAGACCGTGACCTGGAATGACCCGCCGATGAAATTTGAGGCCGGCACGCCTGGGATCGTCCAGACCATCGGTCTGGGTGTGGCGCTTGAATACATGATGGACATAGGCATGGATCAGATCGCGCGGCATGAACAGGGCTTGCGGGATTATGCGCGTGATCGGCTGGACGGATTGAACTGGCTGAACGTCCAGGGGCAGTCCGCAACGAAGGGGGCGATCTTTTCGTTCACGCTTGAGGGGGCGGCGCATGCGCATGACATCTCGACCGTGCTGGATAAAAAAGGTGTCGCAGTGCGCGCCGGATCGCATTGCGCGATGCCATTGATGGCGCATTTGGGTGTGACGGCAACCTGCCGGGCGTCATTCGGGGTGTACAACACAACCGATGAGGTCGATGTCCTGATCGACGCGCTGGAGCTGTGTCACGATCTTTTTGCCTAATCGCACGCATTGGCGTTGCGGCAGATTGTGCGCAGGGCTATAGACAGCGACAGGCACCCGTAGCTCAGCTGGATAGAGCGCTGCCCTCCGAAGGCAGAGGCCAGAGGTTCGAATCCTCTCGGGTGCGCCACTTTGCTTATCTCACGGCGCGCAGCGCCTCCGATGGGGCGGGCCGAGCGCCCGGCGCCCGGTCGGACGCTTTGGCGCGAGTTTGAACTTGCTTCTCTCAGGTGCGCCACTTTGCATTTTCCGAAATTGCGCCGCGCCTGCGATAGGGTGCCGCTGTCTGTGGCCTGCGCAAGACTTCAGCCGACGTGGAGGGATTGCCTCATTCCCATTCGATCGTGCCGGGTGGTTTGCTGGTGATGTCATAGGTCACCCGGTTGATGCCTTGCACTTCGTTGATGATCCGGGTCGCCGTTTCGCCAAGGAATTCATGGCTGAACGGAAAATAATCCGCTGTCATGCCGTCCACAGAGGTCACGGCCCGCAATGCACAGGCAAAATCATAGGTGCGCCCGTCACCCATGACGCCAACCGTCCGTACCGGAAGGATCGCGACGAAGGCCTGCCAGATTTCGTCGTAGAGCCCGTGTTTGCGGATCTGATCGATATAGACCGCATCGGCTTTGCGCAGGATTTCCAGCTTTTCACGGGTGATCTCTCCGGGACAGCGGATCGCAAGGCCGGGGCCGGGGAAGGGATGACGCCCAATGAACGATTTGGGCAGGCCCAGCTCCACGCCCAGTGCGCGAACCTCGTCCTTGAACAGCTCGCGCAGAGGCTCGACCAGCTTCAACCCCATTTTTTCAGGCAGGCCGCCGACGTTGTGGTGGCTCTTGATCGTGACCGAGGGGCCACCCGAAAAGCTCACGCTTTCAATGACATCGGGATAAAGCGTGCCCTGGGCCAGGAAGGCGGCCCCTTCAATGTCATTGGCGTATTTCTGGAAAACATCGATGAACAGCCTGCCGATGATCTTGCGTTTGGTTTCGGGGTCGGACTGGCCTTCCAGTTCACCAAGGAAGAGCGCGCTTTCGTCGGCGTGTATGACCTTGAGGTTCATGTGATCGCGGAACATGCCCACGACTTCCTGGGCCTCGTCCAGACGCAGCAACCCATGATCCACGAAAACACAGGTCAGCTGATCGCCGATCGCTTCGTGCAGCAGGGCGGCGGCAACCGAAGAATCAACGCCTCCCGAAAGGGCGCAGATCACATGGGCGTCGCCCACCTGTTCCTTGATCGCAGCAATCGCCTGTTCGCGGTAGGCGCCCATGGTCCAGTCGCCCGAGAAACCAGCGATACGGACGAAGTTTTCATAGAGCTTCGCGCCATTGGGTGTGTGATGCACCTCGGGGTGAAACTGCACGGCAAAAAAGTTGCGCGCGACATCCGCGGTGATTGCAAACGGGGCATTGGGCGATGTGCCATAAACCGCAAAACCCGGAGCAATTTCAGAGACATGATCGCCATGGCTCATCCAGACCTGTTCTTTGTCAGTGGCGAACCAGCCTTCAAGCAATGGCAGCTCGCCCTGCGGGGTGACATAGGCCCGGCCAAACTCGGCGGTGCCATGTCCGCTGGTCACCTTGCCGCCAAGTTGCGTCATCATGGTTTGCTGGCCATAGCAGATGCCCAGCACCGGTATGCCCATCTCAAACAGAGACTGCGGCGCGCGGGGCGATCCTTCGCGCGTCACGCTGTCTGGGCCGCCCGACAGGATTACGGCTTTGGGGGCGAATTCGGCCAGAAACCCGTCGGTGACGTTCTGATAAGGGTGAATTTCACAATAGACGCTGAGTTCACGCAGGCGCCGCGCGATGAGCTGCGTGACCTGGCTGCCGAAATCAATGATGAGAAGGCGTTCGTGAGTGCTGATATCCATGGCGCTTGGCGTAATGGCAGGGCCCGTTTTGTGCAAGAGGGGGCAGCGATATTTGCGCCCCCGGACCGGGGCGATAATGATCCAATGGGCATTTGTCTGTTGTCGGGTCCCGCTGGGTCGCCCCTGGCATATCCCTGAGCGGTCTTGCGCGAAATCGACGGGCGGGCTGGCTGCGTCGCAGGCTGGTTCCGCCAATCATGCCCGCAAATCATTGCTTTGTTTCCAAAGCTTTGAACAATAGGAGGCGGTCCGAACAGGAGGCCACTGGCCATCTGGATCTGTGGCCGGTTTGAGAAATTACCATTCCCCCATGTCGTTTTCGCGTCTCAGGGGCCGCAAACTTGGTACGGCGGACCGGCTCGGGGTTGTAAGACATCTGCAACCAGTCAGAGAACCCATGGGGGACGGATCATGTCGGATGCACCAGCCAGAACAGGTCGTCGCGGTGGCGGTGGTGCCGCCCGCCGGGCTGAACGCACAGCCGTCAGCGTGGAAACCGCCAAGTATATCGAGCGCAACATTCCCAACTACGAAGTCCTGACCGAAGAGGCGCTGGACGTCATCGAGACGAACGCGGAAACCGTGTTGGCCGAAATCGGTGTGAACTTCGTTGACAATCCGCAAGCGCTGGAACGGTGGAAGGCTGCGGGGGCCGAAGTTGACGGCGAACGGGTGCGCATCCCGCGCGGTCTGGCCCGCAAACTCTGTGCCACAGCCCCATCCGAATACACCCAACACGCCCGCAATCCGGAGCGTAATGTTGTTGTTGGCGGCAAGAACCTTGTGCTGGCACCTGTCTATGGACCGCCGTTCGTGCGCGATGCCGAAGGTGGCCGCCGCTATGCGACCATGGATGATTTCGAAAAATTCGTGAAGCTGGGTTATATGTCAAAATGGCTGCATCATTCGGGCGGGACAGTCTGCGAACCGACGGATGTGGCGGTCAACAAGCGTCACCTTGATATGCTGCTGGCCCATATGGTTTACAGCGACAAACCGTTCATGGGATCGGTGACTGAGCCCAGCCGGGCGCAAGACAGCATCGAGATGTGCGAGATCCTGTTTGGCAAGGAATTCGTGCAGGATCATACCGTGATGACCTCGCTCATCAACATCAACTCGCCGTTGACGTTTGACAGCATCATGATGGGTGCGCTTGAAATTTTTGCCATGAATAACCAGGCCTCGATCATCAGCCCGTTCATTGTGGGCGGGGCGATGGCGCCGGTCTCTGTGGCCGGGACGTTGACGCAGGTTCTGGCCGAGGTGCTGGCCGGTGTGGCCTATAGCCAGATCATCCGCCCCGGATCGCCTGTGGTCATGGGGACATTCGTGACCTCCATCGATATGAACTCGGGCGCGCCGACCTTCGGCACGCCGGAAGCATCGCACATCACCTACGGGGCCGGGCAATTGGCCCGCCGTTTGGGGTTGCCTTATCGTTCGGCCGGGTCGTTCTGCGGATCAAAGCTGCCAGATGCACAGGCGGCCTATGAAACCGCGAATTCGCTGAACATGGGGCTTCTGGCAGGCGTGAATTTCATGCTGCACAGTTGTGGCTGGCTTGAGGGCGGCCTTGTGGCGTCCTTTGAAAAATTCGTCATGGATGCAGACATGCTGGGCACTTTGCACCACTTTGCCCGCGGCGTGGATATGTCTGAAAACGGACAGGCCATGGGCGCGATCGCAGAAGTCGGCCCGGGCGGGCATTACCTGGGTTGCGCCCACACCCAGGCGAATTTCAAGACAGCGTTCTGGCGGTCGGATCTGTTCGACTACAAACCTTTCGAAACCTGGGATGAAGAAGGCGCGCGCGACACTCAGACACTGGCCACTGCAAGGGTTGCGAAGCTGTTGGAAACCTACCAGCAACCCAAGCTTGACCCAGAGGTCGAATCGCGCCTGCGGACCTATGTTGCCGACAAAAAGGCCAGCATGCCGGATGCGTTTGGCTAAACCAGATGAAGGGCGGTGGCGCGCATCAGATGCGCCTCGCCCATGATTGCGATCAGAACCTCGACATGGCGGGCAGGCCGATAGCTGGCTGAGCCGTCCTTGCGAAGTGCGTCAATTTCAGATTCAATTTCAAGCAGTTGCATGATTGCCGCCCCGTGTCGGGGCAGTGCGTCGCATTTCAGAATGCGGTGCAGATGTACCGTGCGGCGGTAGTCATCCACGCCAAAACGTGCGGCCCTTGCAAGCAGTGTCGGGCGTTTGAGGGTCGCAATTCGGCTGTGGAGATCAAGCATGTTTTGTCTTTCGTTTCAGAGGTGAGTGCCTCCCCAACATGACACAACCTAAGCGGGTGTTGCGGAATCGCCATGAGATAAGAACGCAGCGGTTAGGTTTGTTTATCTTTTGGAAAGAATGGTTGACGGGCAAATTGGACCGTTAACAAATGTATAACCATGCACGCTCAGGTGGTATGTCGTCATGCTCGATTGGACGTGGCGGTCATCTGTTGCGGCGGTGAATTCGGCAAAAGGATGCGTGATTATGACAGCACCACAAGGGCGCCAGGCGTCGTCTGACCTTCCACGTTGGGTCCCGGACGCGGCCCGCCACTATCTTGTTCACACAGAAACTGGCTTGTCGATCCGCGCGCTTGCGCGGGCCAGTGACTGTCACCCGTCAACGGTTCTGCGGCAGGTACGCCGATTTGAAGGGCGTCGTGATGATCCGCTGATTGATGCGGCATTGCGGGCGCTGTCCGCGCAGGTCTCTGCGCGTGAAATCTTGAAAAAGGGAAAAGCGAAAACGATGAAAATGGAGTGTTTGAAAAGTGACCGTCACCCGCCTGCTGGCCTGACACAGGGACGAATCGATCAGGAGGCAAAGCGCATCCTGCGGCGGTTGTGCGAACAAGGCGCGGTACTTGCCGTGGCGCGGGAAATGGAAACGGCTGTCGTCGTGCGGGTCACACCCGAAGGGGAACAGGTCCGCACTGGGGTCGTCGAGCGCGAGATCGCCCAGGCGATGGCATTGAAAGACTGGATCACCTGTCCTGATCCTGATGGGCGCATCGCGCGGTATTTCATCACCAACACCGGGCGTGCGGCCTTGCGCCGCCTGACCGCCGAGGATGAGAACCGCGCCAGTGGCTTCGCGGAACGGACCACCGACCCCGACGGGGACGCCGGCTGGGACATTGCCGCAATCGAGGGCATCAGCCGTCCGCCACATCGGGCCTATCCCACCGAAAGCCCGCTGGTGGGTCTGGCCCGTCGTCGGGACCGGGATGGAAAGCCTTTCCTGCCGCGTGATCTGGTCGCAGTGGGCGAGCGCTTGCGGGAAGATTATGAACTCGTCGAGGTCGGTATCGGCGGCAGCGAGAGCTGGGAAAGCTTCATGAACGGCGAGACCCCCGCCGAGATCACAGATGGCCCCAAGGGCGCGGTTGACGCTCATGCGCGGATCAAGGACGCGCTGGCAGAGCTTGGACCGGGGCTTGGCGATGTGGTGCTGCGCTGCTGCTGTTTTCTGGAGGGGCTGGAGCAGACCGAAAAGAAAATGGGCTGGTCTGCCCGCTCTGGCAAGATTGTCCTGCGCATCGCGTTGCAGCGGCTCAAACGGCATTACGAGGAAACCCAGGGGCGCTACGGTCCAATGATCGGATAGTTGATCGGCCATGCGTGCGGTGCAGTGCCGTCATGCGCCGTGACCGCAACATTGGACTTTGGGCCCGGGCAAGGCTAGGTAACTGGCAACAAAAAAGCCGGAGCCTGATATGCCCCCACGCGACCTCAAGATCCCAGCGCAGCGTCACCCCGAAAAGCAACGCCGCCCGGACGCGCCGCAGCCGAAAAAACCGGATTGGATTCGCGTCAAGGCTCCGGTGTCGGAAGGGTACAAGAAAACCCGCGATATCATGCGCGACAACAAGCTGGTAACCGTCTGCGAAGAAGCGGGCTGCCCCAACGTGGGCGAATGCTGGAGCCAGGGCCACGCCACCATGATGATCATGGGCGAGGTCTGCACCCGCGCCTGTACCTTCTGCAACATCGCGACCGGCAAACCGCCTGAGGCGCTGGATGTGTTTGAACCCGGTCGCGTGGCCGATGCAGTCAGGAAACTGGGGTTGAAGCATGTGGTCATCACCTCGGTGGATCGTGACGATGTGGAAGATGGCGGGGCAGAGCATTTTGCACAGACGATCCGCGCTGTCCGCCGGCAGTCACCCGAGACCACGATCGAAATTCTCACGCCGGACTTCATCCGCTGTGATCCCTCGGTGCTGGAAGTTGTCGTCGAGGCCCGCCCTGATGTGTTCAACCACAACCTTGAAACGGTGCCCGGCCTTTACCCCCAGGTGCGCCCCGGCGCGCGGTATTTCCATTCGCTGCGCCTGTTGCAGCGCGTGAAAGAGCTGGACCCGACGATGTTCACCAAATCCGGCATCATGGTGGGTCTGGGCGAGGACAAGCAGGCGGTGACACAGGTGATGGAGGACATGCGCGCCGCCGACATCGATTTCCTGACGATTGGTCAGTATCTGCAACCGACACCAAAGCATCACAAGGTGGACCGTTTCGTGACCCCGGAAGAGTTCAAGACTTACGAAAAATCCGCCTATAACAAAGGGTTCCTAATGGTCTCGGCCACCCCTTTGACACGATCTTCCTACCACGCGGGGGATGATTTCGCACGGCTGCGCGCGGCGCGTCAGGCCAAACTTGGACTGGCCTAGGGCGCGACCTTCGCCAAGGCGGGAATGGCCTTGAGATAGGCCGCGATGGCTGCGCGGTCCACGTCGCTGAGCTGGCTGGTATTGCGCACCACGGCGGCCATTGATCCCCCGGCGGTATCGAAATCCGGCGTAAAGCCGCTTTTGAGGTATTCGGCGATCTCGGGCTCGGACCACGACAGCGCGCCTTTCGTGATGTTCGGGATGCGCCCGTCGCCCGATGGGTTGGCGGCACCGGCCAGCCAAAGATCCCTTTGCAGCCCGCCCAGCGCGCCGCGTGCTGTATGGCACTCGGCGCAATGGCCCAATGCCTCCACCAGATAGCGGCCGCGTTGCAGTTGCGGCGTGTCGGCTTCTGTCATCACCCAATCGGTTGAAACGAAGAGGGCCTTCCACGCGCCCAGAGCGAACCGCTGATTGAAGGGAAACGCCAACTCATGCGGCTCGTTTGCGCGGTCAGAGGCGGGCAGGGAGCGCAGATAGGCGATCAGATCGACGATATCCTGCGTGTCGGCCTTGTTGTAGGTCGCATAGGGAAATGCAGGGTAAAGATGCTCTCCGTTACGTCCGACACCCCGCATGATGGCGGACGCCAGTTCCAGATCCGACCAGTCACCAATGCCCTGAACCGGATCGCTTGATATGTTCGGCGCGACGAAAACTCCGAAATCGGACACAAACCGCATGCCGCCGGCCATCAGATCCGCAGGGCCATCCGCCGCGACATGACAAGACGCACAGCCTGCCGCAGCAAAGACCAACGCCCCATTCTCCGGGTCAGGCGTCAGGCCTTCCAGGGCATCAGGTGGCAGGGGTAGGGGTCGGGTGGCGAACCACCCCATTCCCAACCCAACAACCGCGATCAGAAAAAGAAACCGCAGCGCCCGCAAGATCAGTTGTTCGGAACGCGGTAAACCTCGTGGCAGACAGCACAGGCCTTGCCGACCGGTCCGAAGGCGGCCTTCATTGCATCAAGCCCGTCACCTGCAACGGCGGCAAGATCTGTTGTCGCTTCGGCAAGGGCAGCGTTGGCGGCCGTAAAGCCGGCCATGTCGGCCCATATCTCGGGCTTGGCGCGGGTGCCTTCGACGCTGCTGTCCGTTCCTTCAACCCAATAGCGCGTCTGGTCGATACTTGCCAAAGCGGCAAGATTGGCCGCCGCCGCCGCCGCCACCTCTGCATCATAGGGGATGCGTTCCTGAACCATTGCGCCAAGTGCGCCGATGTTGAAGCCATTCAACTGCATCTGAGACTGACGCGCATCTACGGCGCGCTGTTGGGTCTGGGTCAGGTGGCTGCCGGCATAGGCCAGGCTGGCTGCGGTCAGTGCCGCGGCTGTGGCGATCATGGTGAGCTTGCGAATGGGCATTCTGGTCTCCTTGAGTTCCGGGAACGTATCAGGGGCTTGATCGAGATCGTAGCCACAGGTTGACCTTTGGTCAATTCGCGCTGGCGCACAGGCGCCTAGCGTGGCGCGCGCAGGGTGTTGGGGGTCAGTGCCGCGGGCCATCCCCAGATCTGTTCGATCGCAAACAAGATCAGGCTGACACCAATAATCGCCGCCACAAACCTGATCTTTGCCGGCGAGGGCGGGTTCTGCGCCCAGCGTTTCGCGCGCAAGAACCAGCGCGGGTTCATTTTGCGTCTGTGAACCGGACCTTGCCGATAAAGCCAAGGTTGCGGTTGCGTTGCGCAAAATCGATTCCATAGCCGACGACGAATTCATCCGGGATCTCGAAGCCGGTCCAATCGGCCTTCAGATCCACCTCGCGGCGGGCGGGCTTGTCCAGCAGTGCGATGGTCTTCATCCGGGCCGGTTTGCGCGAGCCGAGAAACTTGGTCACATGCGCCAGCGTGTGCCCGGTATCGACGATATCCTCGACAATCAGCACATCGCGCCCTTCGATCTGGCCGCGCAGGTCCTTGAGGATACGCACCTCGCGGGTGCTTTCCATACCGTCGCCATAAGACGACGCCTCAAGGAAATCCACCTCAACCGGCAGGTCCAGTTCCCGTACCAGGTCAGCGATGAACACGAAGGATCCGCGCAACAGGCCCACGACCACCAGTTTATCGGTATTTGCAAACTCCGTCCGGATCTCGCGGGCAAGGTCCTCGATCCTGGCGGCGATGGCTTTGGCGCTGATCATTTCGTCAATCACATAGTCTTGGTGCGGCATGGGACCCTCAGTTTGGGGAATTGGCTTGATTTTCGCGTCAGACAATACGACATCCGGTGCCGAAGTCACCCGCGAAAGACCCCATATGCCAAGTCATTCTGAAACCAAGTTGCTGCCCTATACCGCCAGGCAAATGTATGACCTCGTGGCAGATGTGGAAAACTACCCCGAATTCCTGCCCTGGACAGCGGCGGCGCGGATCCGCCGCGTGACCGACAAGGGGGATCATCAGGAAATGCTCGCTGATCTGGTGATTTCGTTCAAAGTGTTCCGGGAAAAATTTGGCAGCCGCGTGACGCTTTGGCCCGATGAGCTGAAAATCGAAACGGAATATCTGGACGGCCCGTTCAGGCATCTGCAAAGCCTGTGGACCTTTCGGGACGTCGCCGACGGCTGCAAAGTGTCCTTCGCGGTCGATTTCGAATTTCGCAGCCGGTTGCTGCAAGGTGCTGCGGGGATGTTTTTCAACGACGCGATGCAGCGCGTTGTCCGGTCGTTTGAGCGCCGCGCAGCCGCGCTTTACGCGGGGGCGGGCTGACGCCATCAGATCGCATGTTCGCTCAGCCTCTATCGGGAGGTTTTGATCAAAGCTGCGTTTTCAACCTGAGGCAAAAAAGGAAAGAGCGCCCCCGTTTTTAACAGGCGCGCTCTGACGTTTGCAGATCTGATTGCCGGGGTTGGCTGGCCCCTCAGCTATTGAACTCGTAGGCTCTTTCACCATGTACGGCCAGGTCAAGACCTGTTGTCTCGGTCTCATCATCTACCCGCAGTGCTGTCACGGCCTTGCAGAGATAGATCAAGGCCACGGTGACGGCGATGGTATAGCCGCCAACAATCACGAGGCTGCCCAGTTGTGCCGCCCAGGCGCCAGCACCAAAGACCGCGATCATAAGGGCGCCGAAAACGCCGCCGACACCGTGGACTGCAAAAACATCCAGCGTGTCGTCAATCTTGATCTTGTTACGGATCAGGCTCACGGCTTCCTGGCACAAGACACCGGCAACAGAGCCGATGAACAGCGCCTCAACCGGGCCGACAAAACCTGATGCAGGTGTGATCGACGCCAGCCCGGCAATTGTGCCCGTGACCATGCCCACAAGTGATGCCTTGCCAAACTTCACACGCTCCCACAATGCCCAGGTCAGAGATCCTGCCGCCGCCGAGATATGCGTGACGGTGATCGCCATCGCCGCACCACCGTCAGCCGCCAGCTGAGAGCCGCCGTTGAAGCCAAACCAGCCCACCCACAGCATCGCCGCGCCGATCATGACCATGCCGGGGTTATGGGGTGGCTTGGAGGGGTCGCGCCGGGGGCCCAGAAAGATCGCAAGGATCAGGGCCGCCAGGCCCGCGGTCTCGTGAACGACGATGCCGCCTGCAAAATCGCGCACGCCGATGTCGCCAAAAATGCCTCCGTCCGACAGCATCCCGCCGCCCCAGACCCAATGGACGACCGGTGCATAGACCAACAGCATCCAGAGAGATGAGAAAAGCAGCACGAAGCCAAAGCCGATCCGTTCGACGTAGGCGCCGACGATCAGGGCCGGGGTAATGATCGCGAATGTCATCTGAAACGCAAAGAACAGAACTTCGGGCAGGGTGCCCGCCAGAGTGTCAGCCGTGATCCCCAGCAAGAACATCTTGTCCAGTCCACCCCAGACCCCGGTGGTGCCAGAGCCAAACGCGATGGAATACCCAAGGGCAAACCACAGGATGCTCATCAAACTGGCGATGGCATAACAATGCATGAAAACGCTCAGCACATTGCGCGCCCGCACCAGCCCGCCGTAAAACAGCGCCAGTCCCGGCAGTGTCATGAATAAAACAAGCGCCGTGGCGACGATGATCCACGCTGTATCCGCTCCGTTCATAGTTCCCTCCTTGAGATCTTTGGATCTTTTGCGGGGCCTTAGGGCGGATTTGCATTGCTTATTAAATGGGCAATGCAGAGGAGGGCGGTGTAATTTGGGGGCAATTCGCGAAACGCTGAATAATTGGGCAGATAAAAGGGCATCCGGTCAGGATTTACGCGCAAATGAATCCAGCGCGTCAGCAAGAATGGCCAGCCCACGGTCGCGTGCCGCGCGGCGCACTTGATCTCGGCCCAGGGCCCCGAATTCAACAGTCAGGGTCGTCGTTCCTGCCGGGCCGGCAAGGCCAAAACAGACGCGCCCCTCGGGCTTGTGTTCCGATCCGCCCGGTCCTGCGATCCCTGTGATGGCGACCGCAAGATCGGCATGGGAGTGCCGCAAGGCACCTTCAGCCATCTCGCGGGCGATCTCTTCTGACACCGCACCATGCGCCGTCAGTGCGGCTGGCCGAACCCCCAGCATCTCAACCTTGGCCGCGTTGGTATAGGTCACAAAACCGCGGTCAAAAATGGCAGAGCTTCCGGGAATATCCGTGATGGCCGCACTCAGCAGACCGCCGGTGCAGCTCTCGGCGGTGGCCAGCATCACGCCTTTGGCACGGGCCACCGCAAGAAGTGCTGCGGCTGTCATAGCTGGTCAGGGACCGCATTGACGAAGCCAACGTGGGCCAGCCATGCCAGCGCCATGACACCGATGGCCGCAAAGAGACCTGCGAATACATCATCCAGCATGACCCCGGTTGGTCCATGCATGCGATCCGCCCAGCCCACTGGCCCCCATTTGGTGATGTCAAACAGCCGGAACAGCGCAAAAGCCGCGATCCAGCCGGGCCAAAGCGTGGTGATGGAAACGCCGACGCTGGCGGCACCAAAGGCGACAGGTAAAAGAGCAATCCACTGACCACAGACCTCATCGATCACAATCTCGGATGGATCGTGGTTGTCCTTGCCCCTTGTCTCTACGCCCGTGGCCCAGACGCCCAGCGCATAAGAAAGGATGACCCCCGCGAATAGGCCCCAGGGGCCGATGAGCGCATAGATCACCCAGGCGGCAGGCAGGGCCGCGAATGACCCCCAAGTGCCGGGGGCAGGGCGCATGTGGCCAATATAGAAGAAAGTGGCGATCAGATGGGTCATGGCTTGACCAGCGTCACTGTGGCGATCGCGGCAATGCCCTCTTCGCGGCCTGTAAACCCCAGCTTTTCGGATGTGGTCGCCTTGACGCTGATCCGGGCGCTTTCCAGCCCCATATAGGCTGCCATCACAGCTTTCATTGCATCGTGATGCGGCCCGATCTTGGGGGTCTCACAGACAAGCGTGCAATCGACATTGCTGATGCCAAACCCTTCGGATGTCGCCAGCCCGACCGCATGTTCCAGAAAGATATGGCTTGCCGCCCCTTTCCATTGCGGGTCCGACGGCGGAAAATGCTGGCCGATATCGCCCTTGCCCAAGGCGCCATAGATCGCATCGGTCACCGCATGCATCCCCACATCCGCGTCCGAATGCCCTTGCAGGCTGCGGGTATGGGGGATCTGCACGCCACAAAGCCACAGATGATCGCCCGGCCCAAACCGGTGTACGTCGTATCCATTGCCGCAGCGGATATCCATGTCGGGCCTCAACAATCTGGCAGCCCGGGCGAAATCCCCGGGCGAGGTGATTTTGATATTGTCTTCATCGCCCGGCACGATGGCAACGTCCAGCCCCGCAGCGCGGGCCACGGCCACATCGTCGGTTTCCTGCCCGGTACTGGCAGCATATGCCGCGAGGAGCGGAGCGAGGAGAAACCCTTGCGGTGTCTGCGCCCGGTAAAGGTTTTCGCGCGGTTGGACGGCTTGCACATGTCCGGTCGCACCCTGCCACAGGGTGTCCGTCACCGCGATCGCTGGGGCCGCGGCACCGGTGCTGTCCAGTGCATCCAGAACCCTGTCGATCAATGCTTCACTGACCAGGGGCCGCGCCGCATCGTGGATCAGAACCCTGTCGATGTCAGTCTTCACGGCTGTCAGCCCGGCCCTGACAGAGGCCGCGCGCGTCGCACCACCCGCAACAACCGTCGCGGCGGGCGAGCGTGGCCAGAGAGAGGTGTCAATATCGTCAGGATGCACCACCAGCACCAGTTGCGAGACCGCCGGATGCGCTGCAAATCGCGCCATGGCATGAGCTGCCACCGTGCGGTCTCCAAGGGTCTGCCATTGCTTGGGAATATCGCCGCCCGCGCGTATGCCGCGCCCGGCGGCCACGATGATCGCCGCTGTTGTCATTCCGGGGTGTCCGTCGTTGCCTGGCACAGGTTTAGGCCGCAGGCGGTCGCGACGCAATTCATCAGTTTGAGGGGTTAGCTGCACAATAATTAGGCATATGCTGATTTATAGGGATAAAAAGCCCCGGAATCCGTTGAGATCATCTGCCCTACGCGGTAAAAACATCCCAGCGCGCAACAGATAAGCGAATGATTATTCCTTTGGCACACCCCGAATCCCTGGCTCTGGACGCTTTGGCCTTGACGCCCCCTGTCGCACTGGCGCCGCTCGCGGGGATCACGGACCTGCCGTTTAGGCAGTTGGTCGCCTCATTCGGTGCAGGCTGGGTGGTGAGCGAGATGGTCGCCAGTCAAGAAATGGTGCAGGCCAAACCTGGCGTGCGCGAACGGGCCGAACTGGGGTTCGATCAGGCGGGAACCGCCGTACAAATCGCAGGTCGTGAGGCCCATTGGATGGCCGAGGCCGCACGCATGGCGGCGGGCAATGGGGCGGCCATGATCGACATCAATATGGGGTGTCCGGCCAAGAAGGTCACAAACGGTTATTCCGGCTCGGCCTTGCTGCGCACCCCCGATCATGCGCTCAGCCTGATCGAAGCGGTGGTAAGCGCCGTTGATGTTCCTGTCACGCTCAAGACCCGGCTGGGCTGGGATCACGACAGCCTGAATGCCGCTGAGGTCGCAAAGCGGGCCGAAGGCGCGGGGATCAGGCTGGTCACGATCCATGGGCGCACAAGATGTCAGTTTTACCAGGGCGCCGCCGATTGGGCCGCGATTCGCAAGATCAGGGAAGCCGTGACTATCCCGGTCATTGCGAATGGGGATATCGTCGATGCAGGCACGGCAGCGCAGGCGCTGGATGTGTCCGGCGCCGATGGCGTGATGATCGGGCGTGGCGCACAGGGGCGGCCCTGGGTCTTGGCGGAAGTCTCGGCGGCACTGCATGGCACCCCCGAACCGCAAATCCCGCAAGGCCCCGAATTTGTGGCGATGGTCTGCCGGCACTATGAGGCGATGTTGTCGTTTTATGGCACGGACCTGGGTCGCAAGGTCGCGCGCAAACATCTGGGCTGGTACATGGCCGATGCTGGCACAGGGCCCGCTTTGCGCAAGGCCATCCTGACCCATACCAACCCTGCCGACGTGCTGCGTGATTTGCCCGACGCGCTGACAATGCAGGTGGCGGCATGATCCTTGGACAAGCGCTTTGGTCCTCTTTGCCGGTCCCGTCGCTGATGCTGGATGGCGACGACATCATCACGATGAGCAATCCGGCGGCGGAAAGCTTCCTGAACCTGTCATCTAAGGCGCTGGTCGGCGAAAAGCTTTGGGAAAAAGTCATGATCGATGCCCCGCTTGAGGCCCCGTTCGGCCGCGCCCGGCAGAACCGAACCTCGCTTTTCGTCAATGATGTCGATGTGGGCAGCGGAGAGCGCGCACCAATGCTGTGCAACCTGCAATTTGCCCCGCTTCGCGGCAGCGGCGACACGATGATCGTCATGATCAGCCCACGCGAGATTGCCAGCCGCATCAATCAGAACCATTCCTCTGGCAAGGCCGCAAAATCCGCCATCGGGATGGCCGAAATGCTGGCCCATGAGATCAAGAACCCGCTGGCGGGGATCACCGGAGCGGCGCAGTTGCTGTCGATGGGGCTGACCCCTCAAGATCAGGAAATGACCGATCTCATCGTCGAGGAAAGCCGTCGCATTGTGAAGCTGCTTGAGCAGGTTGAACAGTTTGGCAACCTGCGCAAACCGGTGCTGGCGCCCGTCAACATTCACGACGTATTGGACCGCGCCCGCCAGTCAGCGGCGGTGGGCTTTGGCGCGCATATGCTGTTCATCGAGGACTACGATCCGTCGCTGCCGCAGACCCTCGCGGATGGCGACCAGTTGTTGCAGGTCTTTCTGAACCTTCTCAAGAATGCCTCTGAGGCCAGCAAGCAAGCCGGCGCGATCCGTTTGCGGACCTTTTATGACACATCCCTGCGGGTGCATCGATCAGACGGGACGCGGGCGCGGTTGCCCTTGCAGGTCGAGATCATCGACGACGGCCCCGGCCTGCCGCGCGATATCGCGGATGATATCTTTGAACCCTTCGTGTCGGGCAAGGAAAATGGCACCGGGCTGGGGCTTGCGCTGGTGTCGAAACTGATTGGCGACGCAGGCGGGTGGATCTCAGTGGACAGCGTGCCGGGGCGCACGGTATTTCGGATATCCCTGCCGGTCGTCCCCAAAGACTATGAAACAGGAGAAGATTGATGGATGGGACAGTATTGGTCGCCGATGACGACCGCACGATCCGCACGGTGCTGACCCAGGCCCTGACGCGCGCAGGTTGCAAGGTGCATGCGACCTCATCGATCGTGACCCTGATGCGCTGGGTGGACGAAGGCAAAGGTGATCTGGTGATTTCCGACGTCGTGATGCCCGATGGCAATGGCCTTGACCAGCTGCCCAAGATTGCCGAGGCGCGCCCCGGCCTCCCGGTCATCGTGATATCGGCGCAGAACACGATCATGACCGCCATCCAGGCGGCCGAAGCGGAGGCTTACGATTATCTGCCCAAACCGTTCGACCTGCCCGATCTGATGAAACGCGCAGCCCGCGCGTTGGAAATCAAGCGCCGTGCGCCTGTGACCCGCGCGCCCGATGTGACCGCGACAGAGCAGGGCGGGGACCTGCCGCTGGTTGGGCGCACGCCCGTGATGCAAGGGCTTTACCGGCTGGTCGCGCGGGTGATGAATACGCAATTGCCGGTGCTGATTACCGGCGAAAGCGGGACTGGAAAATCCCTGATCGCGCGCGCCGTGCATGATTTCTCCGACCGGCGCAGCCTGCCGTTTGTGGTGGTCTCGGCGGGTGACCTGGAAGGGATGGACGGGCCCTCGACCGTGCTGAGCCGGGCCAAAGGTGGCTCGATCCTGTTTGATGAGGTCAGCGATCTGTCCCAGCAGGCGCAGGCCCGCATCGTGCGGATGCTGGACAGCCTGGGCGACAACGCCCCGCGGATCATGGCGACCTCGCAGTCGGACCTGATGGCGCGGATGGAAGACGGGGATTTCCGCGAGGATCTGTTTTATCGTCTGGGGGGCGTCACCGTTAATGTGCCGTCCTTGCGTGAACGTGTCGATGATATCCCACTGCTGGCCGAGCACTTCCTTGCCCGTGCCGAACGCGAAGGCGCGCCGCTGCGCCGGCTTGGCGATCCGGCACTTGATCTGGTGCGGGCCTATAGCTGGCCCGGCAATGTGCGCCAGTTGGAAAACGCGGTCCGTCGGCTGGTGTTTACCGCCGCCGAAGAGGTCATCACCCGCTCTGAGGTTGAAATGGTCCTAGGCAACCAGCCCGCCATCGAGCCGCTGCGCGCGGGCGGGGAGGGTGACAAGCTCAGCGCCAGCGTGGGCGCGCATCTGCGGCGCTATTTTGACCTGCACGGGGGCGTTTTGCCGCCGCCGGGGCTGTACAACCGAATCCTCAAGGAAGTTGAGGCGCCACTGATTGAGATTGCACTGGATGCGACTGGGGGAAATCAGGCCAAATGTGCTGATTTGCTTGGAATAAACCGCAATACGCTGCGCAAGAAGATCACGGACCTCGATATCCGCGTGACACGGCGCCGCAAGTTGATGTAAAACCGCAACAGAACCGTGGCAATGCTACGTCAGCGTAGCACAAAGACCACAGCATTTGGCGGTACCGTGGGGGGAGCTCCACCTTAATAACAGGGTTTTGCGCGTGCGGCGTACCCTTCTGGGCCTGAGTATGACGCGACTGACCCGCTGGTTCCGCCAGCGGCACGTGCAAAGTGCATTCACCATCGGTCTGGTTGTTGCAGCACCTGTGCTGGCGCTGCTTACCTATATCGTTGTCGGGCCTTTGGGGCGCGGTGCGGCGTCGCCCTGGTTGCGGCTGGTCCTGCTGCTTGACCTGATTTACGTGCTGGTCGTTGCCGCACTGGTCATGCGGCTGGTGGCGCGAATGGTTTCGGCGCGGCGTGCCAAGTCAGCGGGATCACAGTTGAGCTTGCGCCTGACGGGTGTTTTTGCGCTGTCGGCCTTGATTCCGATCGTTTTGGTTGCCGTGTTTTCGGTCACACTGATATCGATCGCTTTGGAGGGTCTGTTCTCGGAACCGGTTGGCAATGTGCTGCGGACATCTTTGACCACGGCGCAGGCCTATGAGCAGGAACACCGGGAGGGGCTGTCGCGCGATGGGCGCGGGCTTGCGGCCTATCTCAACCGCGAGCGCAGCGCGAACCTGTTCATGGATGACGGTGAGGTGCGGCGCGCCCTTGGCGATGTGCAGGCCCAGATTGAACGCGGGCTAAGCGAGGTCTTCGTGATCGACGGCCTTGGCAATATCACCGCACGCGGCGCACGCTCCTATGAATTCGGCTATGAACGGCCCTCGGCAGAGGATTTCACACGCGCAGAAGAAACGGGACTGGCCGTCATACAGGATTTTGCCAATGATGAATTCCGTGCGCTGATCCCTTTGACCGCATTCCGTGACCGGTATCTTTATGTCACACGGCCTGTTGACGGCAACGTGTTGTCTTTGCTCGATGATACCACCGAAACAGTGGCGCAATATGAGGCGCTCCAGAACGAGCGCGGGCAACTTCTGTTCCAGTTTGGCCTGCTTTACCTGGGCTTTGCGGTGATCTTGATCCTTGGCGCCATCTGGGGCGGCTTGTGGTTTGCCGAGCGGCTCTCGCGCCCGGTGGGGCGATTGGTTTCTGCATCCCAGCGCGTGGGCTCGGGTGATCTGGATGTGCGCGTGATCGAGGATGACGGCGAGGATGAGATTTCCCAGCTGGGACATTACTTCAATCAGATGACCAGCCGTCTGAAAGGTCAGCGCGATCAGCTGATCGAGACGAACCAGCGCACCGAACGGCGGGGCCGTTTGTTTGATTCGGTGCTGAGTTCGGTCACATCGGGCGTTGTGGGGATTGATGCATTGGGCCGGGTGACATTTGTTAACCCCTCGGCCCGGCGTTTGCTGTCGATGGGTGAAAGCCCGGAGGACACCGCGCTGACGGTGGCTATTCCTGAATTTGCCGACCTGTTTGCGCGGGTGTGCGAAACCGAGAATGACAGTGTGCAGGATCAGATCAACCTGGTTCGCAAGGGCCAGCAGGAAAGCCTGCTGGTGCGGATGGCCCAAAGGCGCAATCTGGATGGCACGCTGGAAGGATATGTTGTGGCCTTTGATGATGTCACTGATCTGGTCAGCGCGCAGCGCATGGCCGCCTGGGGTGATGTCGCCCGCCGCATCGCCCATGAGATCAAGAACCCTCTGACCCCGATCCAGCTCTCGGCGGAGCGCATCAACCGCAAGTTCAACAAACAGGTCGGCCATGATGCCGACAAGCTGGAACATATGACCGACGTGATCGTGCGCCAGACAAATGACCTGCGCCGGATTGTCGATGAATTCTCGAAATTCGCGCGGATGCCAGAGCCTGAACTGCATCTCAATGACATGACCCAATTGGTGCATGATGCGCTGTCGCTGCAAATCGCAGGTCAGCCGGATGTGCATTTTGCCGCCAGCATCCCCGAAGAAGCGGTTCTGGTTGATATGGATGATACCATGATCGGGCAGGCGCTGACCAATCTGCTCAAGAATGCCGGGGAAGCAACCGAGACCTATATCAGCCGCCATGAACCAGACAGCTACCGCCCCGAAATCCAGCTGCGCATGTCATATGACAAGAACAACGTGACGATCGCGATCTCGGACAACGGGATCGGCCTGCCGGAAGATCGCGCCCGGCTGTTTGAACCCTATGTGACGACACGGGGCGAGGGGACGGGCCTGGGCCTGCCCATCGTCAAGAAGATCATCGAAGAACATGGCGGCACGCTGACCCTGACGGACGCCGCGGTTTTCGCAGGCCACGACCACGCCGGGGCCTGTGCCATTTTACAACTGCCTGTCGCTGCTCAATCTGCGCGGGCTCCCAAAATTCCAGCATGAGGTAAATTATGGGCGACATTCTGATCACTGACGATGAACGCGACATCCGCGAACTCATCTCGGAAATCCTGATCGACGAAGGATTTACGACCCGGCTTGCCGGCACCTCGGATGAATGCATGGCCCAGATCGCCGCGGAGCCACCGGCGCTGATGATCCTCGATATCTGGTTGAAAGACAGCAACATGGACGGGATTGATATCCTCAAGACCGTCAAGCGGGATTACCCGGATGTCCCGATCGTGATTATCTCGGGTCATGGCAATATCGAAATTGCGGTCGCCGCGATCAAGCAGGGTGCTTATGACTTCATTGAAAAGCCGTTCAATATTGACCAGCTTCTGGTGGTCATCCGCCGGGCGATGGAAACGTCGCGTCTGCGGCAGGAGAACGTGCAACTGCGGCGCGGTGAAAGCCATAGTGCCGAGATGCTGGGCGACAGTGCCGCCTTTCGCACATTGAAATCGCAGTTGGACAAGGTCACGAAATCCAATGGCCGGGTCATGCTGACCGGCCCGGCAGGCAGTGGCAAGGAAATCGCAGCCCGCTATATTCACGCCAATTCCAACCGTGCCTCGGCCCCATTTGTTGTCGTCAATTCGGCCTCGATCGAGCCGGAGCGGATGGAAGAGGTCCTGTTCGGTCGCGAGGACGGGGGCCGCGGGATCGTGCCGGGGTTGCTGGAAGAGGCCAATGGCGGCGTTGTCTACTTTGACGAAATCGCGGATATGCCGCTTGGCACGCAGTCCAAAATCCTGCGGGTCCTGGTCGAGCAGCGTTTTCAGCGCGTCGGCGGTGGCGAAAAGGTGCAGGTTGATCTGCGGGTGATTTCCAGCACCAACCGGGATCTGGCCTTGGCAATCGAGGCCGGCACATTCCGTGAAGAGTTGTATCACCGCCTGAATGTGGTGCCTGTTGCGGTCCCGTCCTTGGAGGAGCGCCGCGAGGATATCCCGCTTCTGGCTGAGCATTTCATCGAAAGCTGTAACAAGGCGCAGGGCCTGCCACTGCGCAATCTGGCCGAGGATGCGCGGGCCTTGCTGCAAACAATGCTTTGGCCGGGGAATGTGCGCCAGTTGAAGAACGTGGTGGAACGTGTTCTTATTCTTGGAGAAACCACTGATGATATCAGCGCCAAGGAGCTGCCCAACAGCGAAGAAGGCGGCGGCGAAGAAGGGCGCATCGTGCTGGCCGGGGGGCTGGCCACGCTGCCACTGCGTGAGGCGCGGGAATTGTTTGAGCGCGAATATCTTCTGACCCAGATCAACCGGTTCGGTGGCAATATCAGCCGGACGGCGGCCTTTGTGGGGATGGAGCGCTCTGCCTTGCACCGAAAGCTCAAGTCTCTGGGGGTTGTGACCACTAACAAGGCCGGCGGCAGGGTCGCCTATGTCGAAGGTGACGAGACATGAAAGTGATTATCTGCGGTGCGGGGCAGGTCGGTTGGCAGATTGCCCGCCACCTGTCTGGCGAAAAAAACGATGTGACCGTCGTTGATTTCAATCCTGAACTGGTCCGCCGGGCGACCGACACACTTGATGTCCAGGGTGTCGCCGGATTTGCCAGCTATCCCGATGTACTGGATCGCGCCGGAGCGTCGGATGCCGATATGGTGATTGCGGCCACACACTCCGATGAGGTGAACATGGTCACCTGTCAGGTGGCGCATTCCGTGTTTTCTGTCCAGCGCAAGATAGCGCGATTGCGCGCGCAGAACTATCTTGATCCGGCATATGCCGATCTTTACCGGCGCAACCACCTGCCGATTGATGTGGTGATCTCACCCGAACGCGAGGTGGCCGAGGCGGCCTTGCAAAGACTTGCGGCACCCGCAGCCTTTGACACCGAAAGCTTTCTTGACGGGCGGGCGCAGCTTTTGGGGATCATGATCGACGCGGATTGCCCGGTCATCAATACACCGCTTCGGCAATTGACCGATCTGTTTTCAACCCTGCGCGCCGTCGTGGTCGGAATACGCAGGGAAGGGGCCCTTTTCGTGCCTTCAGCGGGGGATCAGATTTTCCCCGATGACGAATGCTATATCTTTGCCGATACCGAGGACACGACACGCACGCTGGAAATCTTTGGGAAAATCCATTCAAAACAAGAGCGTATCGTCATTGTCGGTGGCGGTAATGTCGGGCTTGGGGTGGCCCTCGCACTTGAGGCGCGAACCGAACGGGTGCGGGTCAAGATGATTGAAAAGAACCGCGAATGCGCCGAACGCGCCGCGGATGCTCTGGATCGTACAATCGTCTTGCACGGCGATGGATTGGACAGCGCCTTGCTGGAAGAGGCAAATATCGCAACAGCCGATGCGGTGCTGGCTGTGACGGATGATGACAAGACCAATCTTCTTGCCGCCGTGCGATCCAAGGAAATGGGATGCCGTATGGCGATTTCGCTGGTCAATGATCCGACATTGACACCGCTCATGGGGCCGCTGGATATTGATGCCTATATCAATCCGCGTGCCACGACCGTCAGTTCGATCCTGCGGCATATCCGCCATGGACGGGTGCGTGGTGTCTATTCCATTGGCGATGCAGAGGCCGAGGTGATCGAAGCGCAGGTGCTTGGAACATCGCCGATCGCGGGCCAGTGCATCAAGGACATCGACTTTCCCGAGGGGACGCTGATCGGTGCCGTGATGCAGCAAGGAGAGATCGTCCGCCCCACCGGAGAGACACGCATTGAAGAGGGCAATGTCATCGCCATTTTCGCGATGAGCGATGATGTTGCTGAAGTCGAACGCCTGTTACAGGTCTCGATAGATTTCTTCTGATGGGTTGGATCGTCCGCCTGCCATTTTTCGTGATCCTGATGGGTCTAGGTTCAGTCGCGATGATTGTGCCCGCAGCCCATGCCGCCATCATGGAGGATTTTGGCACCATGCGGGTGTTCTTTTACGGGTTCATCCTGTTTTCAATCCTGACGTTGATGATCGGGTTGGCGACAGCAGGCTATGCCCCCCGCAGCATCGCGCGCAGCCAGTTGATTGGTCTGCTCGCGGCCTTCACTGCCCTGCCTGTCATGTTTGCGATCCCCTTCTACGAAGCCGTCGGCAATACAACCTTCCTGAATGCCTGGTTTGAAATGGTGTCGAGTTTCACGACCACCGGGGCCACCGTCTATGACACCGCAGCGCGGCTGACGCCATCGCTGCATCTCTGGCGCGGCCTGGTGGGCTGGATGGGGGGGCTGCTGGTCTGGGTTACCGCGGTTTCGATCTTTGCCCCGATGAACCTTGGCGGATTCGAAGTGCGTGCGACCGGCAGCGCGGGCGGGGGTGCGACAGGATCCTTCACACAGATCGCCCAGATCGCAGATCCTTCCGAGCGGCTGGCGCGGTATACGATGACGCTGACACCGATTTATATGGGGCTGACGGTTGCGCTGTGGATTGGCCTCGTGATCGCAGGGGAATTTCCCTATATCGCGCTGATCCATGCCATGTCGACGCTTTCGACATCCGGTATTTCGCCTATCGGGGGGCTGTATTTCGCGGCCTCGCAGTTCTGGGGCGAGCTGCTGATTTTCTGCTTTTTTGCCTTTGCCCTGTCGCGTTTGACCTTCAGCCGGGGCCTTGCGGGTGAGCGCGACCAGGGGCTGCGGCGCGACCCGGAGTTCATCACGGCGCTGGTCCTGATTGGCACGGTGACGTTGCTGCTGTTCCTGCGCCATTTTATCGGCACCGCAGAGCAGGCCGGCCCTGCCGATCTGAAGGACATTTTCTCGGCCCTGTGGGGGGCGCTGTTTACCGTCACCTCTTTTCTGACAACCACCGGGTTTGAATCCCGGCTCTGGGAAGGGGCGACCGAATTCTCTGGCCTGTCCACGCCCGGTCTGTTCCTGATCGGGCTGGCCCTGATCGGCGGTGGCGTGGCGACAACGGCCGGAGGGGTCAAGCTGCTGAGGATTTACGCGCTCTATCGTCATGGCGAGCGCGAACAGCAGCGGCTCTTGCATCCGTCATCGATCGGGGGTGGGGGCAAGGACGCGCGCCGCATCCGCAAACAGGGGGCCTATATTTCCTGGGTCTTTTTCATGTTGTTTGCTCTCAGCATTGCCGCCGTGATGCTGATGCTGTCGCTGACAGGTGTGCAGTTTGAAACCTCGATGGTGCTGGCCGTGTCGGCCTTGTCCACGACCGGACCGCTGGCGGTTGTCGCCGCCGAAGCGCCGATTGCCTATTCCGGCATTCCTGATGCCGCCAAAGCCATCCTCGCCTTTGCCATGGTGCTTGGACGGCTGGAAACGCTGGCGATCATCGCACTTTTCAACCCTGAAATCTGGCACCGCTAAGCGCCTGATCGGAGTTGTATTTTGGGGGTGGAAAGTCAAGAACACCCGCGACATAATGACTTTAACGACTTTGGGGGGCCGGTGCGCGGCCGCAATAACAAGAATAAAGGGTGTCGCGATGGCTGCCGACAAAGCAAATCTGCAAGATGCGTTTCTCAATCATGTCCGTAAGACAAAAGTTCCCGTGACCATTTTTCTGGTGAATGGCGTGAAACTTCAGGGTGTGATTACCTGGTTTGACAGCTTTTGCGTGCTTCTGCGTCGCGATGGACAATCCCAGCTTGTCTATAAAAGCGCGATCTCGACCATCATGCCGGCCCAGCCCATCAGCCTTTACGAAGGCGAAGAGTAGCATTGCGCGAACACGACCGCCCCGTCACACGGGCCTGGGTGCTGCACCCTGATCTGAAATCCGACCTGAACCGCCGCGCGGCTGAACCTGCGCTCCAGGAGGGCGTGTCGCTGGCGGCGGCCTTGCCCGATTTGCAGGTTGTTGGGGCCACTGTCGTGCGGTTGCCGCGTATTCATCCGGGCAAGCTCTTTGGCAAGGGCAAGATCGAGGAACTCAAGCAGGTTTTCCATGACGCCGAAGTCGAGCTGGTCTTGATCGATGGTCCGGTCACGCCCGTGCAGCAGCGTAATCTTGAAAAGGAATGGGGCGTCAAGCTGTTGGACCGCACCGGTCTGATCCTGGAGATTTTCAGCGACCGCGCCCGCACGTCGGAGGGCGTGTTGCAGGTCGAAATGGCCGCCCTGTCGTATCAGCGCACGCGGCTGGTTCGCGCCTGGACCCACCTGGAACGCCAGCGCGGCGGGTTGGGTTTTGTCGGCGGCCCCGGCGAAACCCAGATCGAGGCGGACCGCCGCGCGATTGACGATCAGTTGAACCATCTGCGCAAACAATTGGCCAAAGTCGTCAAGACCCGCGAATTGCACCGCGCATCCCGCGCCAAGGTGCCATTTCCGATTGTCGCACTGGTTGGCTATACCAATGCCGGGAAATCGACCCTGTTCAATCGCCTGACCGGGGCCAGGGTCTTTGCCAAGGACATGCTTTTTGCCACCCTCGACCCCACCATGCGCAAGATTGTCCTGCCTGCGGGCGATGAGGTCATCATGTCGGACACCGTGGGCTTTATCAGCGATCTGCCGACCGAGCTTGTGGCGGCCTTTCGCGCCACGCTGGAAGAGGTGCTTGATGCGGATCTGATCGTTCATGTGCGCGACATCAGCCACCCGCAGACTGATGAACAGGCCGCCGATGTACATGCGATTCTGCACAGTCTTGGGGTGTCTGAAGAGGCCCCCATTCTGGAAGTCTGGAACAAGACCGACCTGCTGCAAGGGGATGACCGCGACGCCGTGCTAACCCAGGCGGCGCGGACAGAGGATCTTTTTGCTGTTTCAGCGATCACGGGCGCAGGGCTGGACCCGCTGTTGGCGGCGATCCCCGACAAACTGAAGGACCCACGCAACGAAGACCACCTGTCATTGCCGTTTGCCGAGGGCAAAAAGCGCGCGTGGCTGTTCGAGGCCGGCATCGTGACGGATGAGGTGCAGACCGAAACCGGTTATGATCTGACGGTCTTTTGGACGGCTTTGCAGAAGGAACGGTTTGCCCGCCTGTAAGGCGCAGACCTCGGACCCGGGCAACCTGCGAGGGGATATGTCCGGCCAACTCTGTCTTGTCCAACGCAGTTCCGCCCCATAGGCTGGCGGTTGTCCGTTCGATTTTGCAGAGGTGCCAAGGTGTCGAACCCATGAACGCGATCGCCGAGACTGCCCGAGGCACCCTTGCCTCAGCGCTCTGGTTGGGCGGTATGCCGTTCCTCAACATGCGGATTGCCAGATCAACGACAGATACAGCTCAGGCGCGCAGGTTGATCTCGGCGCATTGCCGACGTTTCATGGACCGATGCAGGGTCAAGGTCGAGATGGATGGCGACCCGCCGCCTCCTGGGCAGGGGTGCGTTCTGGCCTACAACGAATCCTCTTTTATGGATGTCGCGGCATTTGCCATGGTCATGTGGCCCCATGTCGAACGCGCTGCGGCGGCCGAGCTCTATGGCTATATCCCGTTCGGGCGCAAGGCGACAACAACATCGCGCATCGCACTGGTCCCCCGTGGCAATCGGGCCGGGACCGACAAACTGTTGGACAAGATGGTTGCAGCAGTCAAAACCGGTGAGCGGGTTGCCTGGGGTGGCGAAGGCCGGATCGCCGGGATTGACGGGATCGGTCATTTCAAGATCGGCGGGAGCCTGCTTGCGATCAGGGCGCAGGCTCCGGTCAGGCCGGTTGTCTTTCATGGCGGTCACGCGCTGATGCCTCTGGGGTCGGTACGGGCCCGGCCCGGAACGATCCATGTGCGCTTTGGCGCGCCTCTGCCGACAGAAGGTCTGACAGAAAAGGATGCGCGAGGGCTCGCGGATCGCACGCGGGCCGTCTTTGAAACCATGTATCAGGACCTGAGGCAAAAAAGCCGTGAACGCTCTGCGGTGGCGTCGCGGCCCTGACCCTTTTCGTCTGGTGTCGCGCTACTGTGCGGGTCGCAGCACGGTCACCCCGACCGCCGCCGCGCGCGCCAGATCAGGGTCCAGCGACATCGGGATGTATTCACCGCGTCGCCACAGCTCTCCCTGGTTGTCGTAATAGCGTGACAGGGGATTGCCCGATTGACCGGTCGAGATGATGAACACCGAACTGTCGGGGTCAGCAAAGTCATAGACGCCGCGATAACCGGCCGCCTTGACGTTCTGAAACGGGTTCGGGCCGGTGCCAGAGGTCCGTGCCATTTGCAACGTATTGTCGCCGCCGCTGGTTGACTGGCGAATGTTCACCAGCCATTTCAGAATGGGCGTGTTGCCAAGGACGGGGTGATCCTGTGTCGCCACATGCGCGTCGCCCCAGCGCACCGCTTCGATGGCTCCGCCATAGTTGTCCGTGATCCAGACCAGCGCATCATCCAGCGCTTGCCGCGCGATATCTGTGCAGGTTTCAACCGGCGCAGACTGGATGACGTCGCACCAGACGCCTGCACCATCAATGTCGCGGAACACCCGTTCGATGAATACCGGCTCGACAGAGGTGAATTCCGCGGCCAGCGGCCCAAGTTCATCCCGGATCAGCCGCTGCTGTACCGCCCGCACCCAGGCGGCATAGATCAGCGGTTCGGGCAGGTGTTCGTTCATTTCACCGTTCCAGGCGGACAGCAGGTCCAAGGCAATCTGGCGCCGCCGTTCCGGTGTCCCCTCAGGGGCGGCATCGCCGGTGTACCATAAATCGGCCCCCATCAGCGTGGATAAGGTGCGTGCCGTAAAGCTGACGGTATCCAACTGCGCTTCGATGAAACTGTCGCGGGTATGAACCTCGCGGGCCTGCATCAGACGCCGCCAGCGATTGATCCGCTGGGTGTCGCCCCATTCGAAGGTGACGTGACGGGGAAAGGGGCGATCGACCGTCTTGTTGTTGGTATTGCCGATGATCCCGCCGGGCGGGTCGAGGAACTCGGGATTGTCAGAATAGGGAAAGCGGCCCTGCCAGCGGTTTTCCGGCAGATAGCCGAAGGCCGGGAGCCGCCCAAGACTTTGGTTGTTTTCGTCACGGACCGGTAGCGCGCCGATCGTTTTCATCGCAATTCTGTTGCGATCCGCCAGGATCAGGTTCTGCGCCGGGGCGATGAAATCTTCACCGGCAAAAATTGCCTCTTCCACGGTGCGCGACTGGTTGATGTCGATGGCCGCCGACATCGACGTGTCCTGATCAGAGAGCGCGGTCCAGGCGATCGCCGCCACATAACCGGGCGGCGTGATCGTACCCAGATCAAAGGTCCCCCGTGGCATCACAGGGCCATTCGCGGTCCAGCGCAGACGCAGCGTGACCGCAGAGCCGTCCTTGACGTTGATGATGCTGTCGCGTGTCCTAAACGGGACCCAGCCGTTCGGGCTGCGGTATTGTGAAGGATTGTCGGGGTTCACCTCTTCGATCATCACGTCCTGGTCATCGGCCATCGCAGAGGTCAGCCCCCAGCCAAGCGCATCGCTGCGTCCGCTCAGGACAAGGGGTATGCCCGGAATGGTCCCGCCAATAATTCCGCCGGTTTCAAGCTCCAGCCGTGCCAAATACCAGATCGAAGGCGCGGTCAGCCCCAGATGCGGGTCATTGGCCAGCAAGGTGGATCCCGTGGCAGAGCGGGAAGGGCTTGCCGCCCAGGCATTGGACGCGCCCGACATTGACGCAGGTTTGATCGGCGACAGCGGGTCAGAGGCCAGGCGCATGTTGGGAGTATAGGGGGCGACGCCCGGCACCAGGCTTGCATATTCCGGCAAGGCGGCGATCGGGCTGGTGGGATCGTCAGGCAGGATATCGCGCAGCCTGTCATTGTCGAGCAGGAGCGAGGTGCGCGCGCGCAACACTTCGTCTTGCAGGCTCGAGGTCAGATCGAGCGCCATCAACTTGAGGATCGCAATGGAATCGGCCGGTTGCCACGGCGCGATGGTTTGGTTGAAAAGCCACATCTCGGGCGCACCACGCCCCAATGCGCCTTTGTTTACCTCGCCCAGCCAGGCATTCACGCCGCGCGCATAGGCATCCAGGTAGGTTTTGGTTTCATCAGTCTGGGCATTCACCGAAGCGACGGACAGCGTGTAAAGGTCGAAACGGCGCATCACCTCGTCAATGCCGACCGTGCGTTCCCCAAACAGTTCAGACAGGCGCCCCTGCGCGGTGCGCCGCAGCATCGTCATCTGCCACAACCGATCCTGTGCATGGGCATAGCCGAGGGCGAAATAGACGTCCTCGTTTGTCTCGCCAAAGACATGCGGCACATTGGCATTGTCGCGCACGATTTCGACAGGGGCCGAGATGCCCGCGACCTCGCTCTCGGCGTTGTAGTCGGGCAGGGACCGCGAGGCAAAGTAATAGGCCAGCGCAATCACTGCGACGCTGAGCAATATCAAGGCAGAGGCAAGCCGGACAAGCCAGCGAAAAATCAGCGCCATGGGGTCCTCGGTTCAGGTTGAGTAGCCCCGTTTTAGCAGGGCAGACAGCAAGGACAAGTTACCGTTCGGGGATCAACCCGCGTGGACTGAACCGCAGCACGAAAAGCAGGACCAACCCCATGGTCAGCAATCGCATATGGGCCGCAGATTCAATCATCCGTTCTTTCAGCGCGCTGCCATCCTCCAGCCCGCTGCTAAGGGTGTTCATCAGGCCAAGGCCAAGCGGCTCCACCTGCACCCAAAGCCACCAGATCAGCATCCCACCCAGCACAGCCCCAAAGTTGTTGCCAGAGCCGCCGACAATGACCATCACCCAGACAAGGAAGGTAAAGCGCAAGGGCTGATAGGTGCCGGGTGTCAGTTGCCCATCCAAAGTGGTCATCATCGCACCCGCAATACCGATAATGGCAGAGCCGAGAATAAAGATTTGCAGGTGCCGGGCTGTGACATCCTTGCCCATCGCCTCGGCGGCGACCTCATTGTCGCGGATCGCGCGCATCATCCGTCCCCACGGCGATTGCAGCGCTTTTTGTGCAAGCCACAGCAGGATCAGCAACACGATCGTGAACAGGACGGCATAACCAAGCTTGGTGTAAAGGGTCGAGGCCGTCACCGGATCAAGCCCAATACTCGCCGCGCGTTCCACGAAACCGGGGTCCTGTTGCAGGTCAATCTCGTAGGGCACGGGCCGATCAAGGCCAATCACGTTCTTGACGCCCCGCGCCAGCCAGTCTTCATTTTTCAGCACGGCGATGATGATCTCGGCGATGCCCAGCGTTGCAATTGCCAGATAGTCCGAGCGCAGGCCAAGGGCGGTCTTGCCAATGACCCAGGCTGCCCCAGCCGCCAGCAGCCCGCCCACTGGCCAGCTCAGCAGGATTGGCAGATTGAGACCTCCAAGATTGCCGGTGAGGGCAGGGTTCACGGCCTCGACGGCGACTTTGCCGGGATCGAAGACCGCGCGGTAAAGAAAGAAACCGCCCACGAGGATCACCAAAGTGGCAATTGTCCTGACCCGCCCCACCAGTCGTTTCTGGGCAAAGACAGCCGCCACAACTGTCGCCACCCCCAGCACCAGCCCGGCAAGAATGCGCAAGCCCCCTGCAGACCAGGCCTCTGGCACCGGTTCGGTTGAGACCAGCACGGCGGCAAGGCCCCCCAGCGCCACGAACCCCATCACACCGATGTTGAAAAGCCCTGCAAAGCCCCATTGCAGGTTCACACCCAACGCCATGATGGCCGAAATCAATCCCATGTTCAGGATCAGCAAGGCCGAGTTCCAGCCCTGGATGATGCCGGTTGCGATCAGCAAAACGGCGACAACTCCAAAAAGGGCGGTATCTCTGATGGTGGTGCTCATACGGATTGTCCCTTGAAGAGGCCCGTGGGCTTGAACAGCAGCACGATAATCAGGATCGCGAAGCTGACGGCAAATTTGTAGTCAGTCGAAAGAAGCTGCACGAGGCCATCAGGCTCCAACGGTTCCGGCATCAGATAGACCAGGACCTTTTTCCATGCATAGGTGATCGTGACTTCGCTGAATGCGATCACAAAACCGCCCGCAATGGCCCCGATGGGGTTGCCCAGGCCACCGACGATGGCGGCGGCGAAAATCGGCAGCAGCAGCTGGAAATAAGTGAAGGCCTTGAAAGATTTATCAAGGCCGTAAAGAACCCCGGCGGTCGTGGCGAGCGCCGCGACGATCATCCAGGTGACCTTGACCACCCAGTCGGGACTGATGCCTGACAGCAGCGCGAGATCTTCGTTATCCGAGAACGCGCGCATGGATTTGCCGGTGCGGGTCTTGTTGAGAAACCAAAAGAGCAGGGCCATGACAATGAAGGCCACGACAACAGTGATGGCCTGTGTGGTCTTGATCGCCAGGCCTTCATTCAGCCCGGTCATTTCCTTGAAATCACGCGCGGTGATGATGAACCGTTCACCATCGGCAAAGCGAATGTCGCGCACGCCGATGATGAAACGGACCACGCCGTTCATCACGAACATCACACCCATCGAAACGATCACGAGGATCACAGGAGAGGCCTTTTGCTCGCGGTAGAATTTGTATACCGCCCAGTCGGTCCCCAGCAACAAAAGGATGGTTGCGCCGATGCCAAAGGGCAGGGCCAGTAAGGCTGTGGGAAGCGGGCCAAAGGTGATGCCCATGCCGATGAAGGCCGTGGTAAAGAGGATCGTGATTGCGGTCCCGAATGCCATCGTGTCGCCATGCGCGAAGTTGGAAAAGCGCAGGATGCCGTAGATCATCGTGACACCCAGCGCCCCAATGGCAAGCTGCGCGCCGTAAGCAAGGCCCGGAACAAAAACGAAATTCGCGAAGGCGACGATGGCGTTGAGGAAGTCCATTTCTTACAGATTATCCTTGGAAACATAGGGATTGTTCATTGCAGCACCTCGCAGGTGCCGGTCAGGCGTTCGCCTGTGCGTGTATCAGCGTAAACTGCGGAGCCATCACCCTGAATGACCATCATCACATCAGAGCCGCGCATGTCCTCGGCCCAGAACCCGCGCAGATCACCCATCACGATGGGCTCTGCGGGGAATTGTGCGTCGCCCAATTGCACAGTTGTGACGCGACGACGGGTCGGTTCATCGGGGTCGATTGCCGGGGCGAATTGTGATTTGTCGATCTCGAACCGCGCAGCCACGCCCGAAAGGTCGCAAATGACGACTTCGGACATGGCCGGACCTGCCATGGCAGCGCAGAAGATGGCCTGCACCTTCATCCGCCCAGAAAACTCCGCCGGACCTGTTCATCCGCCAGCAATTCCTTGCCGGTGCCGGTATGCGCATTCCGGCCCTGCACCAAGACATAGGCTTTGTCCGCAATTTCAAGAGCTTGGCGCGCGTTCTGTTCGACCATGAGGATCGGAATCCCGGTGCGTGCGACCTCGATGATCCGGTCGAAAAGCTCGTCCATCACGATAGGCGACACGCCGGCGGTCGGTTCATCCAGCATCAGCACCTTGGGCTGCGTCATCAGCGCACGCCCCACTGCGACCTGCTGGCGCTGGCCGCCAGACAATTCGCCCGCCGCTTGCAGGCGCTTTTCCTTGAGGATCGGGAACAGGTCATAGACCTGCGCCATCGTATCGCTGAAATCGTCGCGGCGGATAAAGGCCCCCATTTCAAGGTTTTCCTCAACCGTCATCGAGGTGAAGATATTCGAGGTTTGCGGGACAAACCCCATCCCTTTGACCACGCGCTGTTGCGGGGACAGGTGGGTGATGTCCTCGCCATCCAGCCGCACCGCGCCTTCATTGACATTCAGCATCCCGAAGACAGCCTTCATGGCGGTGGATTTTCCCGCCCCATTGGGCCCGACAATCACGGCGATCTCGCCTTTTTCAGCGGCAATCGTACAGGCGTGCAGGATATCGGGGCCCTTGCCATAACCACCAGTCATCGCGTCGCCAATCAAAAACGGCTCATCTGATTGCGCGGTACTGTCCTGCGCGGCCTGTCTGATAGCCGTCAGCGTGCCGCCATCAGGATTGGCAATCGACCGGTCCATGTTCCCCCGGTCATCTTGGTAGGGGTTATCGCTCACGGGGTAATGTACTCTTCCAGGAAGGGTGCATAGGTCAGCAATGTATCACGCATCAGCGCCTGTTCGGCCCCATCCGCATAGTTGACGTAGATGAAATAGAATGTCGCAGCAGAGCCGAGGATTGCCCCCAGCAGCACGGTCAGAAGAAATTTCATGTCACACTCACCTTATCTTTGTTTTTCAACCCGGTGCCGAGGTAGGCCTCGATCACCTGCTCATTGGCCTTGATCTCTTCCAAGGTCCCTTCGGCCAGAACGTGGCCCTCCGCCATGCAGATCACCGGGTCGCACAGGCGGCCAATGAAATCCATGTCGTGTTCGATCACGACGAACGTATAGTTGCGTTCCTTGTTCAGTCGGATGATCGCATCGCCGATGGTATTCAGCAAAGTGCGGTTCACCCCCGCACCGACCTCATCGAGAAAGACGATCTTGGCGTCCACCATCATGGTCCGCCCCAGTTCCAGCAGTTTTTTCTGCCCGCCGGACAGATTGCCCGCTTTTTCCTCTTTCAGATGGTCGATGGTCAAAAATTCGATGACCTCATCGGCCTTGGCCTGAAGCGCCCGCTCTTCGTTGGCAATCCGCTTGCGGCCAAACCAGGTATTCCACAGCACTTCGCCCGATTGCCCGCCGGGAACCATCATCAGGTTTTCGCGCACGGTCATGGAGGGAAACTCATGCGCAATCTGGAAAGTGCGCAGCAGCCCTTTGTGGAACAATGCGTGCGGGGGCAGGCCGGTGATGTCCTGGCCCTCCATCGTCACGCGCCCGGATGTGGGTTGAAGAACGCCAGCGATCACATTGAAAAGCGTGGTTTTTCCAGCCCCATTGGGGCCAATCAATCCGGTGATTGTGCCTTCTTCAATGGTCATGGACGCCCCGTCAACGGCACGAAAACCGCCAAAGGTTTTGACCACGTCTTCAACGACAATCATCTTTTGTCCCCTTGCGCACGTCTGTAACGTGTCTTGTTTTGCAAAACGGCGCGGGATAAACCCGCGCCGCTCTTTTCCTTAACGATCAGATCAACGGTAGTTGATTGTGCTGTATACACCGTCAGCGAACTCGATTTCCTGATAGTTGCCAGCGCTTTCACCGGGTCCGATCAGCTCCACCGCAGAGGCACCAACGTAATCGATGTCCTCACCCGCGGCGAGCAGCTCAAGACCTTTGGCCAGCTCACCCGGCATGATTTCCACACCCGGTGCGTTGGCCACGTCAAAGACGCTATCCTTGAAATCTGCCGATTCTTTGGAACCGGCGGCCTGCATCGCCAGCATGATCAATGCCGCAGCGTCGTAGGATTCAGGGGAAAATGCACCGGTTCCGTCAAAACCAGCCGCCTCGGCCAGCTCGACGAACATGCCGGCGCCCGCGTTGTCTGTGCCGGGATAGGCACCGTAAGAGCCGTTCAGCTCGGACCCGAAATTGTCGTTCAGGACCGCACCAACCATGCCGTCTGGCAGATAGAAGGTATCAAACGCACCTGTGTCGAGCGATGACCGGATGATACCCGAGCCACCCTGGTCAACGTAGCCGGCCACAACCAGCACTTCACCACCAGCAGAGGCCAGTGCGCCAACTTCGGCAGAGTAATCGGCCTTGCCGTCTTCATGGGCAGCAGAGATCGTGACAGTGCCGCCAGCGGCCTCGAAAGCTGCCTGGAATGCATCAGCCAGACCCTTGCCGTAGTCATTGTTGGTGTAGGTCAAAGCGACTTCGCCAACACCGCGATCCTGAAGGATCTCGGTGATGATCACACCCTGGCGCGCGTCAGATGGCGCTGTGCGGAAGAACAGCCCATCATCCTCGGCGGTGGACAGACCGGGAGAGGTGGCGGATGGCGAAATGATTGCAACGCCATTTGGACGCGCGACATTTTGCAAGATGGCGCCTGTGACACCGGAACAGTCAGCGCCCATGATGGCGTCAACCTTGTCGGAGGTGACCAGACGTTCAGCAGCGGCTGTTGCGGCACCTGCATCAATGCATGTGCTGTCACCACGGATCGAAGTGACAGTCGCACCGCCCAGAAGCGCGCCAGAGGCAGTGACTTCCGCCATAGCCAGTTCTGCACCGGCGCCCATGGCGGGTGTGATGGATTCAAGCGGGCCGGTAAAGCCCAGGATCACACCGATCTTGACCTCTTCGGCGTTGCCGTCAGCACCTGCAACGCCTGCCAGCATTGCTACGGCAGATGTCGCTAAAAGTAGTTTTTTCATGTCTTTCTCCCAAGTTGGATAGATTTATCCTGCGCGCCAATTTAACAGGCCGTTTCCAAAAGGAAAGTCGGAACCCTAGGTCATTGTCCGTTTCGGAAGGGCCCGCGCAGGCGGATTGCCCGCAAAGGGGCTAATGTCCTTCAAGCGTCATCTCTACCGCGTCCCAGTTCTGCGCCAGCAAATCGTCTTCGGCGATCCAGAATTGCACGACACCCTTGTCGCCCCACATCCAGTTGACCAATTGGTCCGAGTGCAACTGCAACAACAGGTGGTGGTGGGTGTGGTCAGACACGGCGGATTTCATCCTGGAGCCGAGGCCAAACATCTGGTGCCACCGACCCTTGGAGGCGATCCGGTACTCCGTGTCGATGTCGTCGCGCACCTCAAAGGGCAGCATGGCGTAGACTTCGGGTTCCGCATTTGCCGCAGCGACCAGCGTGGCAGTCGCCGCCTCTTGCAGGCTGAGAAGTTCACCCTGCGTGAATTGATAGAATGGTTTGAACCGGGCCTCTTTGCCATCCACTTCACGGACCTGCGCAAAGTACTTCTCAAGTTGCTGCGCGTCCGAAAGGGTCATCTTTTCCCAGGGTCCGTTTGACACAGCCCAGATGCTCACCTCATCAACGTATTGCGAAAAGGCGGCCTCGCTTTGTCGCAGCGTATTGACCGCGCCCTGATATCCCGCGCCGAATTCGCGGACCCGCTGTTCTGCCTTGCGGATCGTATCGCGGATATCATCGCGGGCCAGGCGGATTGACATGGTAAACCGGTGCGCCGTGTCCCAAAACCAGGGGCGGGCGAAGTCAGGCAGGCTCTGGCGATAATTCGCAGGCGACAGATCCCCCGAGGCCTGCTGGGGCATCAGGTCCGCCATGAGTTCACGCGCGTCGTCATCCTTGTTTCGGTCCGTCATTGGCAAAAGGACGAACTCAACCGGCCATCGCGGAAAGGTATCGGGCGCGTTCTCGCGTGCATAGCCCTTAACATAGTGCCCCCAGTCCGGGCCGTCATAGATCGGCACCAGATCCGATGGCGGCTCTGTCGCTGTATTGCCGATTTCCGGCAGGTAGACGACCTTGGCGCGGTGGGGTCCATCGCTGGAGGTGGTCAGAAAGAACGTCAACGCGCCACTGGTCGGCATGCCCTTGGGCAAAAGAGGGTCAGGCACTGTTCCCAGGTCAATCTGGGCGAGGTGATGCATTGCACGCCCGAATTCATCCCGCGGCCAGGGCGTGTCGCCCAACGTCGGCAACCCACCCAGCCAGCTGGTCCCGCCGTACTCAACATCCAGTTCCGCACGTTGCATCCTGACCAGGGCGATACCGGGCGTCCGGCGAAAGGCCTTGCCACGCAGATCGCGCCGATCAACTTCGGCGGCAAGCCGGTCAACGTCTTGCGGCGTCAGCGGTGCAAGGCCATTCCTGACGATGATGTCATTGACGCCCTTGCGAAATGCATCGCCCGTCTTGATGCCGGCCAGACGGGAAAAGACAATATAGAGTTCGTCATCGCCAAGTTGTCCGGCGTCCTCATTTGTGGGATTTTCGGTCAGGGTCTTTGCGGGGGAAGGCGGGTCAGGCGGATGCTCTGAAGGGTCTTTTCTGGGCGCACGGGGTGCGGGCATGGGAACGGGCTTCGTGACTGCCGGCTTGCGCCGAAACATGCCCAGCGCATAGGCCGCCGCCACCAGAACCGAGAGAATACTCAAGCCCGTCCATCGCAGTTCCGTATCGTTGGTGATTTCCGCGTAAAGGGCCAGCCCGATCGTCAGAACTGCAAAAAGCAGCAGGAGTTTTTTAAGAATCCTCAGGACCATCGCGCCCGATCAGACCGACAGGCGCGCAGCATGGCTGCCACGTTCGCGATAGGGTGTCGTGTCGTAATGCGACCGGTAGCATTTTGAAAAATGCGAGGGCGAGGCAAACCCACAGGCCAGCGCCACGTTGATGACGGTCATATCCGTTTGCATCAGCAGATTGCGGGCCTTTTGCAGGCGCAATTCCATGTAATACCGCTTCGGGCTGCGCGACAGATAGCGTCGGAACAGCCGCTCAAGCTGGCGTGTCGACATGCCGACCTCTTTGGCAAGGATGGCAGGGCTGATGGGCTCTTCGATGTTCTGTTCCATCATCTGAATGACCCGGCTCAGCTTGGGATGGCGCACACCGATCCGGGTCGGGATCGACAGGCGTTGGGTATCCTGGTCGGTGCGGATGGCAGAATAGATCAGGATATCAGCGACCGCATTGGCAAGATCTTCGCCATGGTCGTCCGCGATCAGCTTGATCATGAGATCAATCGAGGCCGTCCCGCCAGCGGTGGTGATCCGGTTGCCATCGACAACAAAGACTGATTTTGTCAGCTCAACCTCTTCGAATTCTTCGGCAAAACTGTCCTGGTTTTCCCAGTGGATCGTGGCCTTCTTGCCATCCAGAAGGCCCGCTTTGGCCATGGTAAAGCCAGCCGTGCAAAGCCCTGCGATCGTGACACCACGGCGGGCTTCGCGGCGGGTCCAGTTCAGAATGCGCTTGGTCGTGGCCTGCTGCACATCAACGCCGCCGCACAGCATGATGGTATCGTCGCGGTCAAGCTCGGCCAGCGCACTGTCAACCCGGAAGGTGCAGCCATTTGAACAGGTGGCCTCATCCCCGGTTTCGCTGATGATCATCCAGGAATACAGCTCTTTGCCGGCCGTGCGGTTCGCAATGCGCAGGCTTTCGACAGCCGCCGCAAAGCAAAGCATGGTGAAGTTTTCCATCAGCACAAAAACAAACCTGCGGGGTTTGCCTGCATGATCAACTTCCACAATCTGGGGTTCGATTGACATCACTGTATTCCGTGGTCGCGTATTGCGTATAAGACCTCATCAGGTTTGCAGGCCGCCGACAAGAGGGAATGTCACACCAGCGTCCAGGTTTCACAGGGCGAGGGCTTGATTTTTCCATTGGCGCTGCCCGCGCTGCACGCTATACGCAAAGACTGATAACGCTAACTGACCCCGATATGGAGCAAGATGATGACTGACTGGCAAAAATCTGACTGGCGCAAAAAGCCCCGGGTCCAGATGCCTGAGTATACGGATGCAGCCGCGCTGAGCGCTGTTGAAGGCCGTCTTGCCAGCTATCCACCCTTGGTTTTCGCCGGTGAGGCCCGCAAATTGCGCAGTGAACTGGCTGCGGTCAGCCGGGGCGAGGCGTTTTTGCTGCAAGGCGGCGATTGCGCCGAAAGCTTTGCAGAATTCAACGCAGACGGCATTCGCGATACCTTCAAGGTGATGTTGCAAATGGCGATGGTGCTGACCTATGGCGCCAAGGTGCCGGTGGTCAAGGTTGGGCGCATGGCCGGCCAGATGGCCAAGCCGCGTTCAGCGCCAACCGAAACCGTCGATGGTGTGGAGCTGCCAAGCTACCGCGGAGATATCATCAACGGGTTCGATTTTACCGCCGAAAGCCGGATCCCCGATCCCGAGCGGATGACGCAGGCCTATATGCAGGCCGCGGCGACGCTGAACCTTTTGCGCGCGTTCTCAACCGGCGGGTTTGCCAATGTGCATGAAGTCCACAAATGGACGCTTGGCTTTACTGACAGCAATGAAGTCCAGAAATACAGCGATATGGCCGGGCGCATCAGCGACACGCTCGATTTCATGGAAGCGGCTGGCCTGACCACCGATACCAATCATGAATTGCAGACAGTGGATTTCTACACCAGCCACGAAGCCCTGCTGCTGGAATATGAAGAGGCGCTTTGCCGTCTGGATTCGACCTCGGGCAAATGGCTTGCGGGGTCCGGCCATATGATCTGGATCGGCGACCGCACGCGCCAGCCTGACGGCGCGCATGTGGAATTCTGCAAAGGTGTGCTGAACCCCATTGGCCTGAAGTGTGGCCCTTCAATGACGACCGGACACCTCAAGGCGCTGATGGCGTCACTGAACCCCGAGAACGAAGCAGGACGACTGACACTGATTGCCCGCTTTGGGGCAGGGTCCGTGGGAGAGCATCTGCCGCGCCTGATCCGGGCTGTTGAAGAAGAGGGCGCCAATGTGGTCTGGACCTGTGACGCCATGCACGGCAACACGATCAAGTCCTCCACAGGCTATAAGACACGGCCCTTTGAAAGTGTGCTGCGTGAGGTCAAGGAATTCTTTGGCATCCACAATGCCGAAGGCACCGTTCCCGGTGGTGTGCATTTCGAGATGACAGGCAAGGACGTGACCGAATGCACCGGTGGGGTGCGTGCGGTGACCGACGAAGATCTGTCCGATCGCTATCACACCGCCTGCGATCCGCGGTTGAATGCGTCACAATCGCTGGAACTGGCGTTCCTTGTCGCCGAAGAACTTTCAGCGCGTCGGGCCACAATTGCACAGGCGAAAGCGGGCTGATTAACCGTTATTGACGACAAGTCTGAGGGCCGGGCGTGCAGCGTCCGGCCTTTTTGCTTGCGCCCGCGCGGTTGACCGGGTGGAGGCGAGCTGCACGCCGATGGTTTCATGCCTGATACGCGCATCCTGAGGTATGGCAAAGCGGCGGGGACGCGGGCCACCGTCCTGATCGGTGACCAGCGCGCCCAACATCCGCGTTGTCTTGTCCTCTTTGTCGCGCAGCGGCAAAAGCAATATCGTCCCCGTCAGGGCCGGGCGCAGCAGCGTGCCTGGCGACACAAGCGGGACAGCCACGATGGCAGGCCCACAAAAGGCCAGTTCCAGCAGTTGCTGTGCCTGCGCACGGGCCTCTGGCAGAAACAAGGTCCCGAATGGCATGCCGCGCGCGTCCATTTTCAACAGGTTGTGAAGGCTTTGGCCGGCGACCCGGAAACGCCCGATACCGGGTGCGACTCTTTGCAGGATAAAGGCGTGGGGCAGGGCATGGTCGATCTTGCCGGGGGACAGATCCGTGCGCGCAGGCAACTGCCGGGCATGACGAAGCGTTTGCCAGTATTGCTCCAGACTTTGCAGAACAGGATCATCCTGACCCGGTATCTGGGCGAAGCGGCGTTCCTTGGTCGGGTCATTCATGTCCATCGTTACTCATTCTCTTTACGCGCCCGATCGGGGCAAACTGTTTCATCGCTTTAATCAGTTTTTAACAAACTCTTGCGCATTAACCATTTAACAAAGTGTTAAGTGGTTAACGCGCTCTCAAGACCCGCCCCTCTTGCCCCACCCGCCAGATTGCCTTTAGGTGCAGGGACAGCAAACCACAGGCAGAAACCAGATGATCCATTCCATGACAGCTTTCGCAAGCCGGACCGGCACCTTGGGGGCAGCGTCCTGGAGCTGGGACATGCGAGGTGTCAATGCCCGTGGCCTGGATGTGCGATTGCGTGTGCCTGACGGGATCGAGGGCCTGGAACCGGCCATCCGCGCCGCCCTGGCCAAAGCTCTGGCGCGGGGCAATGTCACCGTGAACCTGCGTTTGCAGCGCGAGGACACAATAGGCGCACTGGCCCTTGACCCGAATTATCTGGACGGGGTCCTCAAGGCGCTGGACCAGGTCCAGGAACGTGCCTTTGCGATGGGTGTGACGCTGGGCCAGCCGACCGCAGCTGATGTGCTGTCCCAGCGCGGTGTTCTGGTGGCGGCCAGATCCGATGATGACAGTGCCGCATTGGCCGCCGCGCTGATCGCGGATGTGGCCCCTTTGGTGGCCGATTTTGCAAAGATGCGTGCCAATGAAGGGACCGCCCTTGGACAGGTGATCGCGGATCAGCTTGACCAGATTGCGAATTTGACCGAAGCCGCCGCCGAAGCCGCAGAGGCACGCGCACCGCAGGTCCGTGAAAACCTGACCAATGCGCTGCGCCGTGTCATCAGCGATGTGGCCGACATCGAGGAAGGGCGCATCGCTCAGGAACTGGCGCTGCTGGCGGTAAAATCCGATGTCACCGAGGAAATCGACCGCCTGAAGGCGCATGTCGCCGCAGCGCGCGCGCTTTTGAGCGAGGACAAACCCATGGGCCGGAAACTTGATTTTCTGGCGCAGGAATTCAACCGCGAAGCCAATACGCTTTGTGCCAAGGCACAGGCGCCGGCACTGACCGCGATTGGTCTTGACCTCAAGGCGGTGATCGACCAGATGCGCGAGCAAATTCAGAATGTGGAGTAACCGATGACCCGACGCGGCCTTTTGATTATCCTGTCGTCACCTTCGGGTGCTGGCAAGTCCACGTTGGCGGGCCGTTTGCGGGCCTGGGATGACACGCTGCAATTCTCGGTCTCGGCGACCACGCGCGCACCGCGCGACGGCGAAGTAGAGGGCAAGGATTACTTTTTTGTGTCGACTCCGGCATTCCAGGATCAGGTCGCCAAGGCGGGCATGCTGGAACATGCGCGGGTCTTTGGGAATTATTACGGATCACCCAAGGCCCCGGTGCAGTCCGCGATAGAGGGCGGGCGCGATGTGCTTTTTGACATTGACTGGCAAGGTGCGCAGCAGATCAGCAACTCTTCCTTGCAGGAACACGTGCTGTCGATCTTTATCCTGCCGCCATCGATCACGGAATTGCACCGCCGTCTGGTCAGCCGTGGCCAGGACGCGCCAGATGTGATCGAAGGGCGGATGCAGAAAAGCTGGGATGAAATCAGCCACTGGGACGGGTATGATTATGTCCTGATCAATGACGATCTGGACACCACCGAGCAACAGCTCAAGACTATCATCAGCGCCGAACGGTTGCGCCGGTCGCAACAGCCGCAACTGGTGGATCATGTGCGCGCATTGCAGTCTCAGTTTGGAGAACGCAGATGAGCCTTTTTGCCCTGGGGGATATCGCGCCGAATGTCGCAAGTGACGCCTGGGTGGCGCCCGGTTGCCACGTTATCGGGGATGTGTCGCTTGCGGCGAAGGCGTCGGTCTGGTTTGGCAGCACGCTGCGCGGCGACAATGAGCGCATCACGGTTGGCACCGGCAGCAATGTGCAGGAAAACTGCGTGCTGCATACCGATATGGGCTTTCCCTTGGTGATCGGCGCAGGATGCACCATTGGGCATAAGGCTATGCTGCACGGCTGCCAGATCGGGGCCAATTCATTGATCGGGATGGGCGCGACTGTCCTGAATGGTGCCGTGATCGGGAATGATTGCCTGATCGGGGCTGGGGCGTTGATTACGGAAGGCAAGGTGATCCCGGACGGGTCACTGGTGATGGGCGCGCCGGGCAAAGTGGTGCGGCAGCTTGATGCACAAGCCATCGACGGCCTGCGTCAGTCCGCCTTGCGCTATCAAGAAGTCGCTGCCCGTTTTCGGCGGGAATTGGTGAAACTGTAAACCGACGGTCGCTGGTGGCGCCGCCGTCAGCTGTCGTTGGCGACAGTTGGCATCGACAGCAGGTCAAAATCCAGTTCCGGTGCGTGATCGCGTACCTCGGAACGGATCATGTCAGCGTTCGGGAGCTTGTGGGTAATGACGCGGTAGCGGCCTTTATACCCCAGCTCTGACAGCCGCGCCGCGACTTCCAATACGTCGAAATCATCGCCGACCAGCGGCGAAAGAACGATGTCAGGGGCTGTGAACTGCAAGGTGCGTTCCGTCAGGCCCTGCAATTCCGTGAACCGGACCTGATCGAACGACACGGTGACACGCCCCTCGGCATTCCACCGGGCGAGGTTTCCGATTACCAGTGTTCTTTGGGGGTTTTCTTCTTGCGTCGACACGGATTGATTTGTCTCGACGTTCAGCGCAAACTTGCTCATTACCTGCCAATTCGTAGCTCATAGGTTGGTGGGGAACATTTACGTTCAATGAATGTTGCATGACAACCCTTGATTGCGTGACGCCACAGCGCTCTACCGCGAAACTTACCTGAGACTGGCAGATTGAACTGAAAATGCTTGGAAAACTTTCATGACCGGCGAACAGATTGTTTCCATTGTAGAGGCCTTTCCGCTGCCTGTCCTGCTGATTGGCCCTGATGACCGTGTGCGCGCTGCGAATCAATTTGTGGATTTGATTTTTGGACCCGATCTGATCGGGAAGCACTACATCACCGCGTTGCGCCAGCCCGCCGTGATCGCAGCCATTGCCGAAACCCGGCAGGCCGGAGCCGGGAAGGTTGTCAGCTACACCGGCCGGACCGGGCCAAAAGACACTGAATACAAGGTTACCACGGCCATCGCAGGCAGTGATGTTGTGCTGACCTTTGAAGATCAGACAGCAGCGACCGAGGCAGGCCAGATGCGCCGGGACTTTGTGGCGAATGTCAGCCACGAATTGCGTACCCCTCTGACAGCGCTTTTGGGATTCATCGAGACCCTGAATGGGGCCGCAAGGGATGACCCGCCCGCCCGTGACCGGTTTCTGGCGATCATGGCGCATGAAGCAAATCGGATGACGCGGCTGGTTGACGATCTGATGTCGCTGAGCCGCGTTGAAGAGGACGAGCGTATGCGTCCGCGCGAACAGGTCGATCTGGGCGCGCTGTTGTCCACTGTGATCAAAGGGCTGGAACCACAGGCACAAGCCGCTGGCGTGACCGTGACGCTGGATTTGATCGGAACCAATGCGGTCGTGCCCGGGGATGCGGGCCAGTTGGTGCAGGTTTTTACCAACCTTGTCGAGAACGCGATCAAATATGGCGCCTCTGGTGGCGAGGTTGCGGTCAGCCTAATGCCACCTGCGGCGCACCGGCGATTGCGCGAAGAGGCGGTTCAGGTTTGCGTCACGGACAAGGGTGACGGGGTCGCCGAACATCACATTGCGCGGCTGACCGAGCGGTTTTACCGTGTTGATAGTCACAGATCGCGCGAGGTCGGCGGCACCGGCCTTGGTCTGGCGATTGTCAAACATATCATCAACCGCCACAGGGGCCGGTTGCGAATTGAAAGTCAGGAAGGGCAGGGCACCACGGTCTCTGTTTTTTTGCCAACGGGTGCTGTGTCATAAAACTTTTACATCCCTGTCACAAAAGGTTCGGGCAGGCAGCCTAGAGGTGCGCTTGATGGTGGTGCGGCTCGCGCGCCACCGATGTTTGACTGACAGGAGTAAACGCATGTCTTTCATGAAGCTGACCGCGACCACAGCGGCAATTGTCCTTACTGCCACAACCAGTTTTGCGCGTGAAACCGTGCAGATTGCCGGGTCTTCCACGGTGTTGCCATATGCGGCCATCGTTGCAGAGCTTTTCGGTGAAAATTTCGATTTCCCCACACCGGTCGTTGAATCCGGCGGGTCATCGGCTGGCCTCAAGCGCTTTTGCGAGGGCGTGGGCGCCAACACCATCGATATCGCAAATGCATCGCGTGCCATTCGCTCATCCGAGGTGGAAGTCTGCGCCCAGAACGGTGTGACAGACATCATTGAAGTTCGTATCGGCTACGATGGCATCGTCTTTGCCTCCGACATCAACGGCAACGCTTTCGAATTTACGCCCGAGGACTGGTACAAGGCGCTGGCCAATGAAATCTTTGTCGACGGTGAATTGGTCGCCAACACCTTCGAGACTTGGGATCAGGTGAACCCTGACTTCCCGGCGCAGCCGATCCAGGCCTTCATCCCCGGCACCAAGCACGGCACACGTGAAGTGTTTGAGGAAAAAGTGATCCTCGCCGGCTGTGAGGAAGGCGGGTATTTTCAGGCCATGCTGGATGCCGGTGTTGACGAAGATACAGCGGAAGGCAAGTGTATGGCGATCCGCACCGACGGTCGTTCCGTCGACATTGATGGTGACTACACCGAGACGCTCGCCCGGATTGAAGCCGACACAAACGGGATCGGCGTCTTTGGTCTGTCGTTCTATGAGAACAATACAGACAAGTTGCAGGTGGCGACAATGGGCGGTGTTGTCCCGACAACCGAAAGCATCGCAGCGGGCGAATACCCGGTGTCGCGGCCACTGTATTTCTACATCAAGGCCGCCCATATCGGTGTGATCCCGGGCCTCAAGGAATATGCTGAGTTCTTTGTATCCGACGACATTGCAGGCCCCGATGGTCCGCTGGCCGAATATGGCCTTGTGTCAGATCCCGAGCTGATGAAGGTGCAGGACACTGTCGCCGAAGAAATGGTCATGGGCTCCGGCTCTTAACCTCGACAGTATGCGCTGGGGTGTCTATAGGCGCCCCAGCGCCCCTTTGATGATGGAAAACACCCCATGCAATCGCTGACGACACCGCTCTTGTTTGTTCTCGCGCTGGCTGTCGTTGGCTATTTTCTGGCCAAGTCTCGGGCCTTGCAGGTTGCCGGTGGGGATATTCGCACGCTTGTGTCGCTGCCCAGACAACACGCGCTGAACACGATGCTGGCCACAGCCGTTCCCGCCCTTGGCGCGGTGCTGCTCTTTGCGCTTTACAGCCGGATCGTTGGCACGGCGCCTGGCTGGTTTTTTTCTCTGGTGGTTCTGGGGCTTGGCATCACCGGCTTTGCCCTGTCCCTGATCGGTATCAAAACCCACACCCGCGCGCGCACCCATGCTGAGCGCTGGATCATGGGGCTTTTGATCTTTTCCTCGACTGTCGCGATCATGACGACCGTGGGCATTGTCTTTTCGATGCTCTTCGAGACGTTCAACTTTTTTGGCCAATACGACTGGCGGGATTTCTTTTTCTCGCTGACCTGGTCGCCCAATTTCCGTGGCGACTCAGATCTGGGGATCATCCCGCTCTTGTGGGGCACGCTCTATGTCAGCCTGATCGCCTTGTTGTTTGCCGTCCCGGTCGGTCTTTTCGCCGCGATCTATCTGTCGGAATACGCGGGGCCACGCCTGCGCGCCATAGCCAAGCCCGCGATCGAGGTGCTGGCCGGCATCCCGACCATCGTTTACGGCCTTTTCGCGCTGATCACCGTCGGTCCGCTGTTGCGCGATGTCTTTGCGGAACCCATGGGGCTGGGCCAAAGTGCGTCATCGGTGATGACCGCCGGGCTGGTCATGGGCATCATGCTGATCCCATTTGTCAGCTCTTTGTCGGATGACATTATCAACGCCGTTCCACAGGCGATGCGCGATGGCTCACTGGGCCTTGGTGCCACCCATTCCGAAACCATCCGACAGGTCGTGATCCCCGCCGCCTTGCCCGGCATCGTCGGCGCCATCCTTTTGGCCGCATCGCGCGCCATCGGCGAGACGATGATCGTGGTGCTGGGGGCAGGGGCGGCGGCGCGCCTGTCGCTCAACCCGTTTGAGGCGATGACAACCGTGACCGTCAAGATTGTCAGCCAACTGACCGGCGACACCGATTTTGCCAGCCCTGAAACGCTGGTTGCCTTTGCTCTTGGGTTGACGCTCTTTGTCATCACGCTGGGGCTGAATGTCTTTGCCCTTTATATCGTGCGTAAATACCGGGAGCAGTACGAATGAAAACCTCGCTTCTGGCCACTGACGCGCGCACCAAGAAACGCAATGCCGCCGAAGCCCGGTTCAAGGCTTACGGACTGTCTGCCATCGTTGCGGCCATGCTGGCATTGGCGATTTTGCTGACCTCTGTCCTGACAAATGGTCTCAGTTCGTTTCAGCAGACCTTCATCACCCTGCCAATCGAATTGCTGGAAGAGAGGGTGGACAAAAAGGGCAACCGCGACCCGGCGGAAATGGCCAAGACCACGACGATTGGCTATGCGCCGCTTTTGCGCGGTGCAATGGCCGCCGAAGTTGAACGCCAGGGCCTGACGACAGAGCTGTCGGACAAGGACCTCGGCGACATGATCTCGAAAGAGGCGGCGGCAACGGTGCGCAACCGCGTGCTGGCCAATCCTGATCTGGTCGGACAGACGGTGACGTTTGATCTCTTGGCGGCCGGTCGGATTGACGGGTATTTCAAGGGGCGCGTGACGCTGGAAACCGCCGCCCTGGATGGCAACACATCGCCCGAAGCGCTGATCATCGCCCAGGCCCTGGCCGACGCAGGCGTGATCGAGACAAAATTCAACTGGAATTTTTTCATCGCCCCCGATGCATCCGTGCAGCGCCCGGAGGCAGCAGGCCTTGGTGTGGCGATCCTGGGATCGCTTTACATGATGCTGGTGGTACTGTTTCTGGCTTTGCCCATTGGCGTGGCTTCCTCGATCTATCTGGAAGAATTCGCGCCCAAAAACCGGATTACCGATATCATTGAAGTGAACATCTCGAACCTCGCCGCCGTGCCGTCCATTGTATATGGTATCCTGGGTTTGGCGATTTTCATCAACTTCATGGAGTTCAACCAATCCTCGCCCTTGGTCGGAGGTCTGGTCCTGACGCTGATGACGCTGCCCACGATCATCATTTCGACCCGCGCGGCGTTGAAATCCGTGCCACCGTCGATCCGCGATGCGGCTTTGGGTGTGGGGGCGTCGAAAATGCAATCGGTGTTTCACCATGTGCTGCCACTGGCGGCACCGGGCATCCTGACCGGCACCATCATCGGCCTTGCGCAGGCCCTGGGTGAGACCGCGCCCCTTTTGTTGATCGGCATGGTCGCCTTTGTGCGCGAATACCCGGCCGCTTATACGCCAGAAGCGGGGCTTTTTGGTGAGGCCTCGACAGCGCTCCCGGTGCAGGTTTTCAACTGGACACAACGCTCTGACCCGGCTTTCGTGGAACGTGCCTCTGGTGCGATCATTACGTTGCTGGTCTTTTTGCTTATCATGAACGCGGTCGCAATCTACCTGCGCCGCCGGTTTGAACGGCGCTGGTAGGGGACATAAGAATGGAAGATATGACACATGCGGACCGCATTATGAGCACCCAACACGACAGCAAGATCTCCGCCAAGGGCGTGCAGGTCTACTATGGTGACAATCACGCCATCAAGGATATCGACGTCGAGATTGACGACAAGACCGTGACGGCCTTTATCGGCCCGTCGGGCTGTGGAAAATCGACATTTCTGCGCTGTATCAACAGGATGAACGACACAATTGATGTCGCCCGCGTCACAGGTGACATCCGCATTGATGGCGAGGACATCTATGACCCCAAGGTTGATCCGGTGCAGTTGCGCGCCAAGGTCGGCATGGTGTTCCAGAAACCAAACCCGTTCCCCAAGTCGATCTACGACAATGTGGCCTATGGCCCCAAGATCCACGGGCTGGCCCGCAACAAGGCTGATCTGGACGAGATCGTCGAGAAATCCCTGCGCAAGGCCGCGCTCTGGACTGAAGCCAAGGACCGGTTAGAGTCACCCGGCACCGGCCTTTCGGGTGGCCAGCAGCAACGCCTGTGCATCGCGCGCGCAATCGCAACAGCACCAGAGGTCTTGCTGATGGACGAGCCATGTTCCGCGCTGGACCCGATTGCCACGGCGCAGGTCGAGGAACTGATTGACGAATTACGCCAAAGCTTTTCGGTGGTGATCGTCACCCATTCCATGCAGCAGGCAGCGCGTGTCAGTCAGAAAACCGCCTTTTTCCACCTCGGCAACCTTGTGGAATACGACGACACCGACAAGATTTTCACCAACCCGCAGGACCCGCGCACGGAAAGCTATATTTCCGGCCGGATCGGGTAAGGAGCAGTCACAATGAACGAACATATTTCGTCAGCCTATGACCGTGATCTGGAAGGCATCACCACCTTGATCATGAAGATGGGTGGCCTTGTCGAAGAGGCGATCCTCAAGGCGGCCCGGTCGCTGGCCGACCGCGATGTGGAACTGGCCGAAAGCGTGCGCGCCGGTGACAAGATCATCGATACGCTGGAAATCCAGATCAACGAAGAGGCCGCCCGCACCATCGCCCTGCGGGCCCCTGTGTCCAAGGACCTGCGATCCATTCTGACGGTCTTGCGCCTGGCGGCTTCATTGGAACGCATCGGTGATTACGCCAAGAATATCGCCAAACGCACCAGCGTTCTGGTCGAAATGAGCCCGGTAAGTGGGTCAGATGCAGCCTTGCGCCGGATGGCCCGCGAGGTGGAGCAGATGTTGAAAGACACGCTCGATGCCTATCTGCGCGGTGATGCGGACCTGGCCGAAGATGTGCGCCAGCGCGATCATGAAGTGGATCAGATGTATAACGCGCTGTTTCGCGAATTCCTGACCTTCATGATGGAGGACCCGCGCAATATCACCGCCTGCATGCACCTGCATTTCATGGCCAAGAACATTGAGCGCATGGGCGACCTGACCACCAATATGGCCGAACAGGTCATCTATCAGGTGACCGGTGAAATGCCGGATGAGGCACGGCCAAAGGGTGACAAGACAGCCTATGTGACCGATCCGGGCTAGGCCAATGGCGCAACAACCCCATATTCTGATTGTTGAAGACGAAGCCGCGCAGCGGGAAGTGTTGGCCTATAACCTTGAGGCCGAGGGGTTTCGCGTCACCCGCGCCGACAACGGTGAAGAGGGTTTGCTATGCGTTGCAGAGGACGCGCCCGACGTGATCGTGTTGGACTGGATGATGCCGCATCTTTCGGGGATCGAGGTCTGTCGCCGCCTCAAGATCCAGCCACTGACGCGCGGTATTCCGATCATCATGCTCTCGGCCCGGTCCGAGGAGATCGACAAGGTGCGCGGGCTGGAAACAGGGGCCGATGACTATGTTGTCAAACCCTATTCGGTGTCAGAGCTGATGGCGCGCGTGCGCAGCCAGTTGCGCCGCGTTCGTCCGGCGACGGTGGGGCAGGTGCTGACCTATGCCGATATCGTGCTGGACCCAGAAACCCACCGTGTCACGCGCGGCGATCAGCCCTTGAAACTGGGACCGACGGAGTTTCGGTTACTTTCTACATTCATGGAAAAGCCGGGCCGGGTCTGGTCACGTGAGATGCTGCTGGACCGGGTCTGGGGGCGCGACATCTATGTCGATACGCGCACCGTTGATGTCCATATCGGGCGCCTGCGCAAGGTTCTGACCGGGAATGGCGGCAGCGACCCGCTGCGAACGGTACGCGGTGCGGGTTACGCGCTGGGGTAAGGCAGGCCCCGACGGGCCCGCCACTGCAACTCTTAGTCCAGCCGCTCCCTGCGCAGGCCGAGCATGTCATAGTTGACGGCATAGATCCCTCCGGGCATCGTGATTACCGCCTCTGGGGTATGGGCCAGCACATCCTGTGCCATTACACCGGAAAACTGTGCATCATGGCCAAGGTAGCGGTAGCTATAGACAGGCAGTCCATTCCCGGCCGTGCCGATCCGGGTGATGTCGGTCTTGAGGCGCGCATCACTGATCTGGTTTGGTTGCCCATCATCGTCCGCAACCGCAGCAGCGATCAGCAGCGCGGCAAGAACCCCCAGCACGATATATGTCGGGTTGATCGACGATCCCGCCGGTGCCGGCTCTTCGACCATGGCCACTGGCGCTTCCATGATTTCATCGGCGAGCCCGCCCGCCTGCGCCAGCGTTCCGGTTGCGAGCAACGCCGCGGCGGCCATTGAAGTTGTCATAACACGCATCGTCAGTTCCCTTCCCAAGTGAATGGGAAAAGCCTAACGCAAGAGCAGGCGTTCAGGCAAATTCCTGGGTGTCATTGCCCCATGGCCCGTGATGACCCGCCCCACCATCAATGCGCGCGAAACCGTGTGCGCCAAAAAAATCGCGCTGAGCCTGGATCATGTTTGCAGTGCCGCGCGCGGTCCGCATCGTGTCGAAATACGCCAACCCTGATGAGAGCGCAGGCAGGGCCAACCCATGCAGGGCCGCTTGCGCAACCACCTGCCGCAATGCGCTATGGGTTTGTTTCAGCCTGTCTGCGAACTTTGGCGCCATCATCAGATTGCGTTCAGGGTCCTCGCGCAGGGCGGTCGCCATATCGTCCAGCATTGCTGAGCGAATGATGCAACCCGCGCGCCAGACCTCGGCAATCGCAGGCAGGGGCAAATCCCAGCCGAAGTCTTCCGAGGCCTTTTCGATCATGCCAAAGCCTTGCGCGTAGCACAGGATCTTGCCGGCAATCAGCGCCTCTTCCAATGTGTCCAATGACATCACGTCATGGGCAATGTGATGGGGTGCGGGGCCGAACAACGCCTCGCCAGCGGCGCGGGCTTCCAACTGCGATGAAAGGTTACGGGCCACAACGGCGGCCTCGATCGCCGGGATCGGGGCGGCGAGATGTTGCGCCTCGATCACGGTCCAGCGCCCGGTGCCCTTCTGGCCGGCGGCATCAACGATCACGTCCAGCATGGGCTGGCCGGTCTTGCGGTCAGTTGCGGCGGCAACCTTGCCCGATATCTCGATCAGGTAGCTGCGCAATGGGCCTTTGTCCCATCGGGCAAAGGTATCGGCGATTGCGGCGTTGTCCAGTCCCAGCCCATCGCGCATGATCCCGTAGACTTCGGCGATCATCTGCATGTCGGCATATTCGATGCCGTTATGGACCGCTTTGACAAAATGTCCGGCACCTTCCTCGCCCATCCAGGTGGCACAGGGCTGGCCCTTATGCTTGGCTGCGATCGCTGTCAGGATATGCGCGACGCGGTCCCAGTATTCCCGTTTGCCACCCCCCATGATCGAGGGGCCAAAGCGCGCACCTTCTTCACCACCCGACACGCCAATGCCAAGAAATGGCAGCGCGCCCGCGTCACGCGCGCGGCGGTTGGTGTCGTGGAAATTGGCATTACCGGCGTCAATAATCATGTCGTCATCATCAAGCAGGGGCCGCAGGGCCGCGATCTGATCGTCAACGGCCTGACCCGCCGGGACCATCAGGATGATGGCGCGTGGAGAGCTGAGCGCGGCGACGAAATCCTCGAGCGTTTCTGTCGGTGTGATCCGCTGGGCCAGATCACCCGAATCGGCATGAAAGGCCTTGGTCTTTTGCGTGGTCCGGTTCCAGACGGCGATATCAAAACCATTGTCCGCAATATTCAGGGCCAGCGCCGCACCCATTGTTCCCAGGCCAATCAGCCCGATTTCTGCGTTGCTCATGTCTGGGGTCCTTTTGCCATCGATCTTTGATTACACATAGGTTCTCTTGCCGGACATGAAAACCGGCGCTGCTCTTGGCCAGACCAATTTTACGCACCTCCCCTGAAACTGTCAGGGCTGGCGGGTGTCGTGTCACCTACATGGGTTGCAGATATTGCGCCACAAGGAAGGCGCCATAGCCCATCAACAGGACGATACCGGCCGTCCTGTTGAGCGTGCCCACCGCCAGCATCCAGATCGAAAAACCCACCGTCACGGCAACGGTGATCCAAAGCTCCATGCCAAGCAGCACGGGATCGACGTCAAGCGGCTTGATTGCCGCTGTCAGTGCGACGATTGACAGGATGTTGAAGGTATTTGAGCCGATGATATTGCCAAGGATCAGGCCAACGGATTGCTTGCGCGCCGCTGCAATGCAGGTGGAAAGTTCGGGCAAAGAGGTGCCAAAGGCCACGACCGTCATGCCAATCACCGCTTCTGGAACACCAATTGCGCTTCCCGTTTGCACGGCGCCCTTGACCAACAACTCTGACCCGATCGCCAGCGCAGCCAAGCCCCCCAGCAGCACCAGAGCGGCACCCTTCATGTCAGTGATCTCGGGCCCGTCCACATCATTGTCATCAACGTCGATGACAATGCTGTCGGTCCTGTATTGATAGACAACAAAGGTCACCAGAATAGCAAACATGACAAGGCCAAAAACCTGGCTGAAGCTGTCGGTCAGCATCCCATAGACCAGGATCGCTGTCGCCAAAAGCATCATGCCAAGGTCCTTGGTCAGGTGCTTGGGGTCAGCGGTGACCTTGAAAACAAAGGCGGTCGCCCCCAGAACAAGCAGGATATTAGTCACGTTCGAGCCCAGCACATTGCCCAGGGATATCCCCGGATGGCCTTGCAAGTTGGCGTTTACCGAAGCGAAAAGCTCTGGCACAGAGGTGCCGAAAGACACAATGGTCGCCCCGATAAAGAGCGGCGACAGACCGGTTCTTTCTGCGACGAATACGGCGGCATCAACCGTCCAGTTCCCACCCTTGATCAACAAATACAAGCCAAACGCCATCGCGCCTGCGGCCAATATGAAAAGCTCGTAGGTGGGGAGTTCAATCAAAGCGTATTTCCTGATTGCTGGTCGTTTTGCCAATGGCTTGCAGGGCGGAATACCCTATTTGCTGACGGAGTGTAATAGGCATTGTGCGGCGATTTTTCATACCCGAGGGATTTGAGGTTTCTTGGAACGCTCGCCAGGCCTTCCCGATGGTGTCGCACTGCCATAGGGCGTTCAATGGGGCATTTTCCCCGGTTCCCGAAAGTCGGAAGGGAGCGGCGTTGTCCACCGCTCCCTTTGACGTGTCTCGGGTGTCGCCCTTATTGGGCTGACAGTCGGGGCCGGGCCAAATTTGCCAGCATATAAAGCGCCACGGCACCACCGATCCCGATCAGATCCGAAACCCAGCCACCCTCGATCATGAAAAGCGCCACAAGCAGCAGGGCAATCCGGAAAGGCCAGGCCGCACGGTCACCGACCCACCAGCCTTGCACGCCCGATGACAGCAGGAACACGCCAAAGATGGCCGTAACGCCAGCCCGGATCACCTCGAACCATGTGCCATCCATCAGGATCGCGCTGTTGTAAAAGAACATGAACGGCACGATGAAGGCCGAAATGCCGATCTTGAATGATGCAACAGATGTGGCCATCGGGTTTGCCCCCGATATGCCTGCGGCGGCATAACTGGCCAAGGCCACAGGCGGCGTGATGGCTGAGACAACGGCAAAGTAAAAGACAAAGAAATGCGCCGTCAGCGTAGGAATGCCAAGCTGTATCAGCCCCGGAGCGACAACCGAAGCCGCAACCGCATAGGCCGCCGTCGTTGGCATGCCCATGCCCAGCAGGATCGCGATGCACATTGCAAAGAAAAGCGCGAGCAACTGGTTGGCCTCGGCGATATTCAGCAGGACCGAGGAGAAGCGCGCACCAACACCTGTCAGCGAAATCACCCCGACGATGATCCCCGCACAAGCGCAGACCGCGATGATCTGGATCGCCATCGTGCCTGCCAGCTCAAACGCCTTGGTGATTGAGCGGATTCCCATCCGGTAAGGCGTGAACCAGCTGACCACCGCCGCAGAGGCTGTCGCCAATGTCCCGGCGCGGATGACGGAATACCCCATGAAGAGAGCGGCAATCAGGATGATGATCGGCAAAAACAGGAACACCCGGCGTGCCATCTGCCTTAGCTTTGGCAGCTCGTCTTCGCTCATCCCGCGCATACCCAGCTTGGCAGCCTCGAAATCCACCATGAAGTAGATCGACACGAAATAAAGGACAGCCGGAATAATCGCGGCGATCGCAATGTCCGTATAAGGAATCCCTGTGATCTCGGCCATGATAAAGGCACCGGCCCCCATGATCGGTGGCATGATCTGCCCACCGGTCGAGGCCGCGGCCTCGACAGCGCCGGCCGTTGTGGGCCGGTAGCCTACCTTCTTCATCAACGGGATTGTCAGCGAGCCTGTCGCCACCACGTTGCCGGCTGACGTGCCGTTGATCATACCCATCAGGCCCGATGCAAAGATCGCGACTTTTGCGGGACCGCCCCGTGCGCGACCCGCCATCGCGAAGGCGAAATTGACAAAATAATCCCCCACCTTGGAGGCCTGAAGAAAGGCCGCGAAGATGATAAAGAGGATGATGTAGGTCGAGGACACAGCGACCGTCGGCCCAAGGATGCCGGCATCGGTATAGACCTGGCTGAAGAAGCGCTGCCAGGTGATATCAGGCGCATTCAGGAAACCGGGCAGCATGTCGCCCACAAAGACGTAAATCAGGAACACACCGGCAATGATGATCAGCGCCATACCCGCGACGCGGCGGGTCAGCTCCATGATCAGGGCGGTTCCTGCGACTGCGGCAAGGCTCATGCCAATCGGAGCAAAGGGCGTGCCGGTAGAGTTGCGCATCAACGTGCCGAAGATCGTGATGAGATAAACCGCCACGGCCACGCCGCAGACACTGAGAACCAGATCAGCAGGGGCGACGGTGCCGCGAACCCGTGGGCGCAACCAGCCAATCACCGTGCCTGCAATCGTTGCAATAATCAGCGGGTATCCATAGCGATAGATCTCTGCAGAGCGGATGCCTTCGTCTATGCCGTTCCACATCACGCCGCTGTTGATCTGGGCTGCAAATCCAAAGGCAGTATAGACCGCATAAAGGGCGGGGATCAGGGCGAGATAGGCAATGTAGTCAAGCGGGCTGTGGGCGTCCGCGTCATCATCAGGAAACTCGCGTCCGGAATAAAGCGTGAAGCCAAGGATCAAGGCACCGGCGATATGCACGATGCGGAAATTCCAGGTCTCCATCGGAAAGACAGGAAGCAGGGGAATATCGATGCCGGTCCAGCTCCGGATTGACCAGCCGTTCAATGCCGCCATGTGAAACAATGCATAAAACGCCGAAAACCCTCCGACGACCAGATAGGCCCGCCCGGTAAAGATGCGGCGGTTATGCTCGACGGGTTCATCATCGACACCTTCGGCAATTACGGCGCCATCTGTCTGGTCGTCACTTTGGCTATCGGTGGTCATAATTCTTATCCTCGCATACCAGCAGGCGCGCCTGGAAAAGGCCGATGGCTGGGGTCATACCTGTCGGAAAAATCAGTGATGCCGGGGCCGCTTCTGATGGCAGCCCCGGCAGGTCTGATCTTAGTTGCCGTAAATCTGGTCGGCAGGGATATCTGCACCAGCATTTTCGATGAACCATTCGGCGGCACCGGGGTGCCATGGCAGAACGCCTGCGTTCTTGGTCCAGTTTTCCGGCAGTGTTGAACGGGCGGCCCGGTGGATATTCACCATGCGCTCGTTGTCGGACATCACGACATCAACTGCGGCTTTCACAAAGGAAGCCGGCAGTTCACAGTTCGCAATCGCAAAGTTCCACATGGACACCGACCGCGCATCGCTTTCGAGCGTTGTGTAGGTATCTGCCGAGATGTCGAAGGCTGCCACAGGGAAGGCCGCCTGAATTTGCGCTTGCTCAGCCTCGGTGAATTCGATGATGTTCACATCCGTCTGCACCTCAAGCTGGGAAACTGCCGGAACCGGCACACCGGCTGCAAATGCGATCACGTCCAGCAGGCCGTCCTGCAACTGACCTCCTAGATCGGACCAACCGCCGTTGCGACGCTCAAAGTTCACGCCCAGTTCTTCCATCATGCGCGGGAAATATGTGTCGGATGTTGACCCCGCCGGACCAAAGCCGATCCGCGCGCCATCGGGAATGTCCGAAATACTCGAGATGCCCGAAGAGGACAGCGCCGTGACCGAAAACGGTGTTTGATACATCGGGAACATCGCGCAGGCGTTGGTCATTTGCAGGCCAGGGGCGATTGGGTTCGTACCGGCGATCGATTCAGCCGCAGGACCCATCGTCGTCATGCCAAACTGCGCGTCACCCGTGTGAACAAGCGCCATGTTCTGCATTGGGCCGCCGGTGACTTCGCCGCCGCCTGTCAGGCCCAGTTCTTCTGCGACAAGGTTCGCCCAGCCAGAGCCATAGGCGAAATAGGTGCCGCCTTGCGATGCTGTGCCCACCGTAAAGCTTTCCGGCCAGCCAGCACGGTCACTGTCAGCAAACACTGCTGTGGCCGTCAGGGCCGTTGTCGCGATAAGTACTGCGAGTTTCATTTGGTCATCCTCCACTATATTTTTCCTGATCCCTCCCGGATCAGGGCATGGCTCAATGCACGTCAGATGCGCTGAGCCGGGTGCAGAGGAGTTCCACCGACCACATGTCTCAAAACAAGAAGCGTTCGAAAAAGATTGCGCTAACAGACCGATATTTGGTCAGGCCTTGGGTTGCAAAAGGGACAAACCCACCAAAACGCGGGTCGAAAACGGAACAGTCACGCCCCGCTTTCTGCATCAGACTTGGAGATTTGGTGCTTTTGCATCTTTTCATAAAGCGCCTTGCGCGACAGCCCCAGAGCTTCGTATGTGCGTTTCAGGCTGCCGTCCTGTGCAATGAGCGTGGCCAGAATCAGTGATCTTTCATGCATGGCCATTTGTTGTGCCAGCGCCTGCGGCGCCTCTTGGGAAGATGGGATGTCATCGGGGCCGAGCCCCAGAACAAAGCGATCGGCCGCGTTGCGCAATTCGCGCACATTGCCGGGCCAGTCCCGCGTCGCCATTCGTGACAGCAGGTCAGAGGATACGTCATCCAGCTGCCTGGAATACCGCGCCGCAGCCTGTGCGGCGAGGTTGAGAAACAATGACGGAATATCGCCGCGCCGTTGACTGAGCGGAGGGACATGCAGTGTGACCACGTTCAACCGGTAAAGCAGGTCCGCGCGGAAAATCTGCGCCTCAACCGCCGCCGCCAGATCCGATTTTGCCGCCGCAATAACGCGGATATCAAGGCTGACGGGATCATTGGCGCCCAGTCGCGTGATTTGGCGTTCCTGGATCGCGTGCAGCAATTTGGCCTGCAAGCTGACGGGAAGGCTGTCGATTTCATCCAGAAATACGGTCCCCTGACGCGCAAATTCAAACTTTCCAAAGCGCGCGCGCATCGCTCCGGGAAAGGCACCGGCCTCATGTCCGAAAAGTTCGCTTTCGACCAGATCGACGGGCAGGGCGGCACAGTTGATATGAACGAACGGATGGGGGCTGCGTGCCGACAGGTCGTGCAGCGCATGGGCCGTGACATCCTTGCCCACGCCTGTATCACCGGTGATCAGCACGTCGGCATCAGTTGCCGCAATCGCGCGTACCTGCTTGCGCAGGGATACCATCACGTCCGATCGTCCGATCAGTCGCGCCTCCAGTTTGTCGCGCCCGCCAACCTCGCGTTTCAGCGCCCGGTTCTCGACCGTCAGGCGCCGTTTTTCCAGCGCCCGCTGTATCGTCGAGACCAGGCGGGCAGGGGCGAATGGCTTTTCGATGAAATCATAGGCCCCTTCGCGCATCGATTGCACCGCCAGGTCCACATCACCATGGCCGGTCACAAGGATCACCGGGAATTCCGGGTCCACTTCCAGCACCTTGCGCATCAGCCAAAGCCCGTCATGGCCCGGCATCCGAATGTCCGTCACCAGAACGCCTGAAAACCCCCGGCTGATTCTGGCCAGCGCCAGTTCCGCCTTGTCGAGAACGACCGTCGGCACATCGGCCAGCATGAGCGTCTGGGCCGTCGCGTGGCGCAGTTCTTCCTCGTCATCGACAAACAGGACCGTCTGTTTCATTGGGCGGCCACCCGGACCGGGGTGGCAGGCTTGAGGCTGACGGTAAAGACGGCGCCACCATCGGGGTGGTTGGCAACGGAAAGAATCCCGCCGAAGTCACTGACAATATTGTAAGAAATTGAAAGCCCCAGCCCAAGGCCCTTGCCGGGCGGTTTGGTGGTAAAGAACGGATCAAAAATATGCGCGACCGTATCCCCCTCGATCCCCGGCCCGGTGTCGCGCACATGCAGCGCGGTGCCACTGATGTCCATGAACACGACAGGGTCACGCTGCCCCTCCATCGCATCAAGTGCGTTATTGACCAGATTGACGATCACCTGTTGCAAGCGGACATGCCCGCCGTTGACCCAGACTTCGGTGGTGGGGGGCGTAAAGGCAACCTGACCGCCCCCTGACGCCAGCCGCATGTCGATCACGGCCAGGGCATCCTGCACCACACTGTTCAGCAGCAACGGGCCGGTCGCCTGTTGCGGGCGGCGTGCGAAATTCCGCAAATGCCCCGATATGGTTGCCATCCGGTCGGCCATCTTTGAAATGCGTGCGATGTTGTCACGCGCCTGATCGGGACGATCGCGGTCCAGAAAGGCATTCGCATTGTCGGCATAGGATTTCACGGCGGCCAGCGGTTGATTGAACTCATGGCTCAGCGCGGCTGACATTTGCCCAAGTGCCGAAAGCTTGCCGGCCTGGATCAGGTCGGTCTGGGTTTGCCGCAGGTCAGCAAGGGCGGTCTGCAAATCCGCAGTGCGGTCGGCAACGGCCGTTTCCAAAAGGCGTTTGGCCTCCTGTTCGCGGGCGAAAGCCTCGGCCTGGCGCGTTTGTTTCAGTAAATAGGCCAGCACTGCGGCAAGCGCCAGCAGCACCGTCAGCCCGGCAATCACCAGCGTATTCAGGGCGCTCAGAGTTGCGGGCCGGGTCGGAGAAAAGGATGCCATCGTCCAGTCCATATCCGTCAGGCGCTGCGATGACAGGACATAGCTTTCCTGTGTGGCGCCCATCATGACTTGCTGGGCGTCCGCGTTCAGCGACGTCGCAGAGACCGGCAGCAGGTCAATGCGATCAATCGGATACTGCATGTTCTGTGCGATCTGTTTCAGCGTTGCATCGCTCAGCGGTCGCAAGGCGCGAAAATGCCAGTCCGGGCGCGATGACATGAAAATGAAATCATTGCGGTCGGTCACCATGAATTCACTGTCCGCGCCGCGCCAGATACTCTCAAACGCGGCAATGTTGAATTTGATGGCAAGGACACCAACAATCCGTTCCCCGACTTCGACCGGGGCGGCGTAGAAATACCCGCGCTCTCCGGTCGTGGTGCCATGGATGGAAAAGCTCGATAGATCACCGTTCAGCGCCTGGGTGAAATAGGTCTGATAGCTGAAGTTCCGCCCCAGATAGGTGCCCGGCTCGCGGTAGGTGGCAGCAGCAATGGTCCGGCCCGAGATATCCATCAGATAGACATCCGATGCTTTCACAGTCGCCGCCGTCTGGCGCAGATCCTCATTGACCGCAGCAGCGAGGTCTTTGTCATTGGGGTTATGCAGCAATGCGGCCAGTTCCGGGCGCTCGGCGATCAGCGCAGGGAGCGGCGCATACCGGTCCAACGCGGCCCGCAGCCCCTCAACAGCCAGTTTCAGAGACACCGCATCGCGCGCCGCCTGTTGGCGCATATAGTGTCGCTCGAGCGCTGGAAAAGACAACGCGCCGGCCAGGACGGTTGCCATGGCGATGACGGTGACAAGTCCAAAGATGCGACGGCGGGACAAATTCATCCTGCAAGTATGCTGCACAGGTGCGCGGTTGCACAATCGCAAAATGCCAAAAGGGACCAGCTGCGCCCGCGGCGAACCCGCGATCACGAATTCATGCAACCGGTTGCAAAAAAATGAATCAGCGCTACAGTGATTCCCACGACGGGGAGGAAAGTCGCATCCAATGCTGCCATTTGGGCTTTGCCACAGGACGGGTCTACAGAGATCTGCGCGCGCAAATTTGCCCGTCGCCGAAGGTTTGGGCTGTGTCGGGCGTGGGCGGAGCAATGACCCCGCTCGCCCCCCGTTTGACGGGAGTTCTGCGGCCGGCATCGCGACAGCACCGCAGGCAGATGGTCAGGAATTGCGGGGGTTCTCGGAACGACACACCGCAGACGCCAGCCAGAAAGCGGCGCTGGAGGGCGCAGGGTTACTGATCGCTCCTGCGGCGCATTTCGGCGCGGGAAATGAGGCACTGAAACCTGCGATGGCTGACAGCGCCGTTGATCGCGGGGATCAGCGGTCAACGCTGTCCGGCCCAAAGGATTTTTTGCAACCGATCCTGAAAAGTGACCCCATATGGGGACGAGGACAGCCTTTGGGCTGCGCCAACAGCGCTTTGCGAATGACCGCGTTTGCGGGAACAGACTCTTCTGAGGTCTTCGACCCGAAACACCACGACATGAATGATCCGGCCGCGGAGGTGACCGGATCAATCGCCTTCATCAACGTTCAACTTGCCGGTGTTGCGGCAGGAGCGGCGTGATGAATCAATCGCCTCTTACAGAGGTCCCGGCATTGGAAATGGTGCGCCGGGCACAATTTTAGGGAGTTAACCATGAAGAAGATCCTCTTGGCCGCTGGCCTCACCACGCTCATGATGGGCTCAACCGCGATCGCACAGCAGATCGGCGTCTCTGTAGCGCGTTTTGACGACAACGGGCTGACCGTGATGCGCAATGGCATGACAGCTTATGACGAAGAGCTCGGGGACGTCAGCCTGCAAATCGAAGACGCAACTGATGATGTTGCCAAGCAGTTGGACCAGATCAACAACTTTATCGCGTCCGGCGTCGATGCGATCATCGTCAATGCGGTTGATACCAACGCCACCGAAGCCATGTCGAATGCGGCGGCCTCTGCCGGTGTGCCGCTGGTCTACGTGAACCGCCAGCCGATCAACATGGACACATTGCCTGATGGTCAGGCTTTCGTCGCCTCCAACGAAATCGAATCCGGCACGCTGAAGGCCTTTGAAATCTGCAAAAACCTGCGGGCTGAAGGCAAATCCGGTGGGGCGACGGCCTATATCCTGATGGGCCAGCTGTCCAATCAGGCGGCTGTTCAGCGCACCAAGGACGTCGATGACGTCATTGGCATGGATATGTGTAACTTCATCACCATCATCGACCGCCAGACCGCCGAATGGTCGCGCGACCAGGCTTCGGACCTGATGACCAACTGGTTGTCCTCTGGTGAACCTTTCGACGCTGTTTTCGCCAATAACGACGAAATGGCCATTGGTGCGATCCAGGCGATGAAGTCGTCCGGTATCGACATGGCCGAGGTACAGGTCGGGGGCGTTGACGCCACATCTGACGCGCTTTTGGCGATGCAGGCCGGTGATCTGGACGTGACGGTGTTCCAGGATCTTGCCGGGCAGGGGCGTGGCTCCATCGACACGGCACTGGCACTGATCAACGGCGAAGACGTCGACAAGACAGTGTTCATCCCGTTCAAACTGGTGACCCCCGACAATGTATCCGAGTTCATGCAGTAAACCTTCCCGATAGGTTGATGAACAGCATGAGGGCGGGCAATCGCCCTCATGCACCCAAATTCTTGAAATGCGACGGGGGAGAGACCTGAAAGATGTCTGAGAATAGTGATGGCGTCGGGGGGCTGACGTTCGACAAATCAAAGCGGCACTGGCCCAATGAGCTGAATGTCTTCGCGGCCTTGATCCTGATCGTTGTGATCTTTGAAATCCTTGGCGCCATTTATGTCGGGCAAAGCCTTTTGTTCGATACCAACGACCGGTTTGACAGCATCTTTAACGAAGCGCGTCTGCGGATCATCATCATTCAGGTTGCCATTGTGGGTATCATCGCGATCGGTGTGACGCAGGTGATTATCACCGCGGGGATTGACCTGTCTTCTGGTTCTGTTGTGGGCGCGACGGCCATGATCGCGATGAGTTTCGCGCAGGTGGCGATGGTCAACGGTGCTGACAACCCAAAGGCCATCTTTGGCCCTGCTTTCCTTGATTTGCCCTGGCTGGTGCCTGTTATCGTCGGTCTTGCGGTGGGGATGCTTGCAGGGGTCGTCAATGGCCTGCTGGTGGCTTATGCCCGAATTCCACCCTTCATTGCGACGTTGGGCATGATGCTTTTTGCACGCGGTGTCGCGCAATGGTGGTCCAGCGGCAATCCGATTTCCTTCCCGACAGAGGCCTATGCAAAGATTGGTGCCGGCATGATGCCGGTCATCATCTTCCTGTCCCTGGCGGTGATTTTTCACCTGATCATGAACTATACCGTTTACGGCAAACACACCTATGCCATCGGATCAAATGAAGCCGCGGCAAGGATGTCGGGCATCAATGTGCCACGTCATTTGCTGTGGGTCTATGGCATTGCGGGGATGCTGTCGGGGCTTTCCGCTGTCATCCTGACGTCAAAGAACCTGACGGCTCAGTCCGGCATGGGGCTCAGCTATGAGCTTGATGCAATCGCGATGGCCGTGATCGGGGGGGTGTCGCTTTTTGGCGGGCGCGGGTCGATCATTGGCACCGTCATTGGTGCGCTCATCATCGGTGTCATCACATCTGGCTTTACGTTTCTCAAGCTGGGGGCATTTTATCAGGAAATGGCCCTGGGTGGTATCATCGTCGGTGCGGTTGCACTTGACCAGTGGCAGCAGTCACGCGCTGCGCGCAAAGCATAGGGGCCTCGCTGATGTCTGATAACATTCTCCAAACCACAGACCTGACAAAGCACTATGGTGGTGTCCACGCGCTTGAGGGGGCCGATTTCACCCTTCAACGGGGCGAGCATGTCGCGATCATGGGCGACAATGGTGCGGGTAAATCCACCTTCGTGCGCCAGATCACCGGCGTCGAACAGCGCACCCGCGGGACAGTTGTATTTGACGGTGAAGAGGTCAATTTTGCGGGCCCGCTGGATGCGCGCGAAGCCGGGATTGAAACGGTGTTCCAGACGCTCGCTCTGGCCGATGATCTGAACGTGCCTGATAATCTGTTTTTGGGTCGTGAAAAGACGATGTGGGATTTTCTGGGGCCATTCCGGCGGCTGGACTACAAGGCGATGCGCGACGACACGCTGGCCGGACTGGTCAAGACGGGTGTGAAGATCCCCAATATCAAGAATACCATCCGCAATATGTCCGGCGGGCAGCGCCAATGCGTGGCCATTGCGCGCACTGCGACCTTTGCCAGCAAGCTGACGATCATGGACGAGCCGACCGCAGCCCTGGGTGTGCAGGAAACTGAACAGGTGGAAAACATCATCCGCACACTGAAAGAGCAGGGCGAAAGCCTGATCCTTGTGTCGCATAATATGCGGCAGGTTTTCGATCTTGTGGACCGGATCGTGGTTTTTCGGCGCGGGCGCATTGTGGCCAACCTCAATAAAGAGGATACAGATGGTCAGGATGTCGTCGCCTATATCACAGGCGCCAAAACAGGAGCAGAGTACGCAGGTGCCGCCTAAGCGCCCAAAGCCAATGTTCTTTGACCTCGCGGTCCCGTTCTTTCTTCCCGTCTGGCGGCGGGTTGTGACGGTCGTGGTCCCCATCCTTTGGGCCATCATGGAATTCGCCAATGGTGCCGCCTTCTGGGGCCTGATCTTTCTGGCACTCGGCGGCATTGCGATATGGCAATTCCTCACGGCCGATTGGGTGGCGGTCGCCGAAAGCGCGGCAAGGGACTTGTGAAGGGGGGGTAGACCGGTGGCGGTGACGCTGAAAGACGTGGCAAAACGCGCCGGGGTGTCCCGCTCTGCTGTGTCGCGCACCTATACCGAAGGCGCATCTGTCTCGGAAAAGACCCGGGCCAAGGTGGAAAAGGCGGCAGATGCTTTGGGCTATAGTCCCAACGCGCTGGCGTCTTCGCTGACCACGGGGCGGACCAAGCTGATTGGTCTGGTCTCCAACAACTTCCACAACCCGATTTTTCTGGAGGTCTTTGATCGGTTTACCAAAGGTTTGCAGGCGCGCGGATTGCGGCCCTTGCTGGTGAACCTGACGGATGAGGTCAGCCCCGAAAACTCGATTCGCATGCTGCGGGCCTATTCGGTGGATGGGGTGATTGTCGCCTCATCGACATTGCCCGCCAGTTTTGCCGAAGGGTTCAAGGACGCAGGCGTTCCGGTTGTCCATTCTTTTGGACGGCAATCGCCCAGCCCAAAGGTCAATGTGCTGGGGATCGACAATATCGAGGCCGGTCGGATGGCAGCACAGACGCTGCTTGAACGTGGCTACCGGCGTGTGGCGTTTCTGGGCGGCCCAAAATCCGCAACCTCGACCCAGGACCGCTTTGCCGGATTTTCCGAAGTGATCGCGGCTTCGGATGCCGATATGACCGTCAGCTACGCCAGCAATTATTCCTTTGAGGCCGGGCGCGAAGAAATGCAGCGCCTGCTGCAAGGCACCCCGGCAGAGGCCTATTTTTGCGGTGACGATGTGCTGTCGATCGGCGCGCTGTCAGCGATCCAGTCTGCGGGCATGAAGGTGCCGCAGGACATTGGCATTATTGGACTGAACGACATGGAGATGGCGGGCTGGGCAAACATCAACCTGACCACGATCCGCAACCCGGTCGAACAGATCATCGCCTCGTCCATTGAATTGATCGAGGCGTCTCTGAAAGACGACAACCGCTACCCCGAGGCGCGGCTTTTCGCCTGTGAGGTCGTGGAACGCGGCACCCTGCGGCCATTGGTTTAAGCGTCAGAACCGAAGGGCCGTGCGAAATTGACCCAGCGCTTTCCCATGGCTGCTTAGGTTCGCATGCTTTCTGCGCTCGAATAGCTTTCCATGACAGGCGGTCCCGCGAGCATGGGCGCAAGCCCGCCCCAGATGGCCGCGATCTGTTCGCTGGCGGCTTCTGCGGCAACCTCGTCTTCATACACGGCGATGGCCACACCACTGCCATCTTCGTTCCAGAAAGCATAGTTGGCCACACCGCGTGGGATCTGACTAATCAGCCCGCGGATCTGGGGAAGGCGGGCCACAAGTTCATTGAGGTATTCAGGTTTGATTTGAAAGCGGGTAAGGCGTCCGTACATCAGCTATTCTCCTTGGTTTACTCCCGGTCGTGGCCCGATCATTCCAAACTCATGAAACCTGAAACTGGCCAACATACTGTGCAGGTTAGCAGATTTCGGCCTTTCTGACTACTTCCAAGGGCCCGGCGCGGCGCGGGACCTATCGAAACATCGGTGGGCGCGCGTCCAGCCATTTTCCGTCTGCCTTGCCTGACTCTGCCACCGCGTAAACTGCCGCCATGGACCGCAACCCGTCCTCTGCCCGCGGATAGAGGTTGGCAGCCGGGTCCATCGTGCGGCCTTGCTTGCGCGCTGAGATCGCCTCGGCCAGATCACAATAGATATTGGCAAAGGCCAGCGGCATCCCTTCGGCATGGCCGATGGTCACGCGGGTCGTGCGATCCGCCTCTGGTGACAGGTTTGCCTCGCCCCGTTCGATCACCTGCAACCGTTCGCCAAGCGGCATATAATAGAGTTGGTTGGGGTGTTCCTGCGACCACCGCAGCCCTCCGGTTTCGCCAAAGACCTGAATGCCCAGCCCGTGCTGGCGGCCAATGGCAACAGAACTTGTCCAAAGCCGCCCGACAGCGCCGCCATCCATGCGGAAATTGACCATCGCATCATCCTCAAGCGTGCGGACATCAATGCAGGACACCGTATCGGCGGAGAGTTTCGTGACCTCCTGACCTGTTACGAAACTGGCCATATGCATCGCGTGAATACCGCAATCGGCAAATTGGGCGGACACGCCCGCCTGTGCCGGATCATAGCGCCAGCGCACGCGCGGATTGTCCGCATCGGTGGCATCGGCGTGATGACCGTGGGCAAATTCCGCGTTGACCAGACGGACCTTGCCGATATCACCACGCGCGATCATCGCCTTCATATGCCGCACCAGCGAATAGCCGGTATAGCCATAATTTACGGCGCAGATGTTCCCGGTTTTCTTGGCGATTTCGACAATTTCCTCGCCTTCCTCAACGGTCATCGTCATGGGTTTTTCACACAGCACATGAAAACCGTTCTCCAGAAAGGCCCGGGTGATCTCAAAATGCGTCGAGTTTGGCGTGGCGACTGTCACCAGATCGACGCGATCATCGCGCTTTTTCTCGGCCTCCAGCATTTCTTGCCAGCCGCCATAGGCCCGATCGCCCAGCCCCATCCGCCGGCCATAGTCGATGCCCTGTTCGGGGCGGTGATCCAGCGCGCCCGCGCTGAATTCAAACAGGCTGTCCAGCCCCGCACCAAGGCGGTGCGCCGGTCCGATCTGGCTGCCTTCACCGCCGCCAATCATGCCCCATTTGAGTTTTGTCATGGTCGTGGTCCTTGGTCCGTCCCGGAGCTGATCCGGGAGCTCGTGTTGGTTGCGAAGCCCCGGATCAAGCCCGGGGCGCGTGTGGTTCAAAAGCCAATGCTTTCCAGATACTGGCGGTTGCTTTTGGCGTCTTCAAGGGGGGTGCCGGGCAGGGAGGGGTCGCAGTCCTGCTCGACCGTACACCAGCCTTCAAAACCAGCATCCAGCAGCACCTGCCGCACGGCCGGAAAGTCAACATCGCCTTGACCAAGGTTGCAGAAAATACCCTGACCGCAGGCCTTGTAAAAGTCGGTGCGCTTGGCCACCACATCAGCCTTGACCACCGGGTCGATATCCTTGAAGTGCATATAGCTGATCCGGTCGATATGCCGCTTCATAAAGGCCACCGGATCGAAACCCGCATAGGAATGGTGGCCGGTGTCGAAACAGATTTTGAGCATCTTGTCGTCAACCTCGTCCAGAAGTCGCTCCAACTCAGGTTCAAAGTCGATGAATCCGGCAGCATGGGCATGCATGCCCACCGTCAGCCCATAATCCTCGGCGCCCATTTTCGCGATGGTCGCAATGCGGTCGCGGAAGGCCGCCCATTCGGCATTGTCCATCTGTTGGGCCTCATCCGCCCGCCCTGCGGTGGGCGCGCGCCGGGGTGAAATGCTGTCAATCAGCACCAGATGCTGCGCACCATGGGCGACCAGGGCCTCGCAGGTCCGTTTGGAGGCATCGATGACCTCATCCCATTTTACCGCGTCGTGGAAAGGGCGAAACACCACCCCACCGATGATGTTCAGGTCATTCTTTTCCAGTTCTTCACGCAGGATCGCCGGATCTTCGGGCATATAGCCAATCGGCCCCAGTTCAATTCCCTTATAGCCGGCGCTGGCACATTGGCGCAGCACGGATTGCCAGCTGGGGTAGGCGGGGTCAGAAGCAAATTCGATCCCCCAGGAACAGGGCGCATTGCCGATCTTGATCATGTCGTTGGTCTTTCTATGAGTAATCCGCAACATTGACCCAGGCGTTCTTGGCACTGGAATCAAGGGCGGCAGTGACGATACGGTTAACCTCCAGGCCTTCTTCAAAGCTCGGCCAGATGTTTTCATTTGTGGCAATCGCGGTCAGGAAATCCTTGGCCTCGATGATGATCTGGTCCTGATAGCCGGTGCCGTGACCGGGCCCCTGGCAGAACGGCAGATAGTCGGGATGGGCCGGGCCGGTCAGAACCTTGCGGAAGCCGCGTTCTGCCTCCGGGCCTTCCATGGTGTAAAGGTGCAGGGCGTTCTGGTCTTCCTGATCGAAGCGGATCGCCCCTTTCGTGCCGTGGATTTCATAGGCGTACCCCATCTTGCGCCCCGTGGCGACGCGACTGAAGAACAGATGCCCCTGCGCTCCGTTTTCAAAACGACACATCATTTGCGCCTGATCGTCATTCGTCACAGCCGCGCCCCCGCGGTCGGCATGCACCGTTTCAACCTGCGCGCAGAGGGCCGTGATCGGCCCGATCAGCGCCCGCGCTCCGTTGATCATATGCGGGGCCAGATCGCCCATGGTGCCATTGCCGGCCCCTTGGGTCCGCCAGGTGCCGGGCAGGGCAGGGTCGGCCAGGAAGTCCTCGGTATGCTCGCCCCGGAACCAAGTAACATCGCCAATGCGGCCTTCTGCGACCAGCCGCCGCGCATATTGCGAGGCGGGCGTCCGAATATAATTGAATCCGACCATGTTGATCGCCCCGCTGGCGCGCGCCGCGTCCGTCATGGCGATGGAATCAGCCAATGTGGCGCCAAGGGGTTTTTCGCAAAAAACAGGCTTGCCAACTGCGAAAGCGGCAAGCGCGATATCGCGATGCGTGCTTTGCGGGGACGCGATGACGATGGCCCCAACCTTGGGATCATGCACCAGTGACTGCCAGTCCGCGGTGCCGCGCGCAAAGCCAAAGGCCTTCTGGTAACGGGCGGCTGATGCTGCGGAGGAGGCGCAGACCACTTCCAACCGGGGTCGCAGCGCCGTATCAAAGAGCGTCGCAACCGATCCATAGGCGGCCGCATGCGCTTTGCCCATGTATCCCCCGCCAATGATGCCGATCCCGATGTCTGTCATTCTTTCCATCCCCTCAAAAACCGGTTGCAACCGGTTGCAATTTTGGTATCGTTCTTTTAGGGCGCAGGTCAATATCCAATCGTGACCAAAGCACAATTCGTGCGCACTGCCGGGAGAATATATTATGGGGCAAGCCGCCGAAACCATCACGCTGACAACAGCGCAGGCCATCATTCGTTACCTTTCAAATCAGTGGATCGTCGCCAACGGGGTGGAAACCCGCGTCTGCGGTGGCGGTTTTGGAATTTTTGGCCACGGCAATGTGACCTGTCTGGGCGAGGCGCTGTACACCTACCGCGCCGAACTGCCGCTTTATCGGGGACAGAACGAACAGGGGATGGGGTTTGCAGCGGCGGGCTATGCCAAGGCGTATAAACGCCAGCGCTTTATGTTCTGCACGGCCTCGGCTGGACCCGGCACAGCGAACCTGCTGACGTCGGCCGCCCTGGCCCATGCCAACCGTCTGCCGATGCTGATGCTTTGCGGTGATGCCTTCCTGACGCGCCTGCCGGACCCTGTGTTGCAGCAGTTGGAGCACTTCGGCAATCCGACTCTGGGCGTGAACGACGCCTTCAAACCCGTCACCCGCTTTTGGGATCGCATCACGCATCCCGCGCAGGTGATCCAGTCGCTGCCAGCGGCTCTGGCGACCATGCTGGACCCTGCTGATTGCGGACCGGCCTTTATCGGCCTGCCCCAAGATGTGCAGGGCTGGACCTATGATTACCCCGTCAGCTTCTTTGAAAAGCGCGTCCACCGCATCCGCAGGCAGGCCCCGGACGAATTTGAGGTGGCCCAGGCCGTCGCCCTGCTGAAAGATGCCAAACGCCCGATGATTATCGCCGGGGGCGGCGTGCAGTATTCCGGTGCTGTGTTGGAATTGACCGCCTTTGCCGAAAGCACCGGCATTCCTGTGGTGGAGACGATCGCGGGGCGGGCGAATATGGTGCATGATCATCCGCTCAACATCGGGCCGATTGGTGTGACAGGCTCCGCCTCAGCGAATGCTATCGCCGAGGCGGCGGATGTGATCCTGGCCGTCGGCACCCGCTTACAGGATTTCACCACCGGGTCCTGGACCGCCTTTGCCCATGATGCCAAGATCATTGGCCTTAATGCAGCACGCCATGATGCGGCCAAACATATGTCTGCAACGGTGGTTGGTGATGCGCGGCTGGGGCTTGTGGCCCTGAGTGCTGATTTGTCGGGCCATCAGGCACCACAGGATTGGATGGCCAAGGCCCAGGCAGAACGCGCCAAATGGGACACCTATGTGGCCGAGAATACCCGCGTCGGCAACGGCCCGGCCTCCTACGCCCAGGCCATCGGGGAAGTGAACCGCCTGTGCGACCCCCGCGACCGAGTGGTCGCCGCCGCCGGCGGTCTGCCGGCAGAAGTCACGGCAAACTGGAAAACGCTGGATATCGGCACAGTGGACGTGGAATTCGGCTTTTCCTGCATGGGATATGAAATCGCCGGTGGCTGGGGCGCGCGGATTGCGCAGGCCCAGATGGAGCCCGCGCAGGATACCATCGTCTTTACCGGTGACGGGTCTTACATGCTGATGAACTCTGACATCTATTCCTCTGTTCTGACGGATAAAAAACTGATCGTGCTGGTGCTGGACAACGGCGGCTTTGCTGTCATCAACAAGTTGCAGAACAACACCGGAAACGAAAGTTTCAACAATCTCATCGCAGATACGCCCACCGCCACAAGCAAGGTTGCAGTGGATTTCGAAGCACACGCGAGGTCCATGGGTGCCGAGGCGGAAACTGTCAGCTCACCCACAGAACTGGAGGCCGCGTTCACGCGGGCCAAGGCTGCGGACCGCACCTATGTGATCTGCATGAAGGTCGACCCTTACGAAGGCTGGACCACCGAAGGCCACGCCTGGTGGGAAGTCGGCACGCCCCATATCACCGGCTCTGACAGGGTGCGTGAAGCCCACGTTGATTGGGAATCCACGCGGCACAAACAGCGAAAGGGTGTCTAATGCGCAAGTTTTCCGCTGAAACCGCTGATCCGGATGCGATTGCGCAGGAACTGATGCACGGCAAGGGTGCAGTCCTGCTGACCGGCCTGTTTTCCGAAGCGCAGATTGCCGATGCGCGCCAGATCATTCACGCCCATTCCGGGCAGGCCGACAAGGTGACCCATTTTCAAGGGCAGGCCGAAGAAGATGGTCGCCTGAACCTGCAACGCCGGGTCTGGAACCTTCTGGCAAAGGGCGATGTGTTCGCGGACATGGCGGCGCATCCGGTGATTATGACCGTCTTGCGTCGTTTTCTGGGGACCGAGTTCATCATGGGGTCGATCGCGGCCAACCGTATCCTGCCCGGCGGGCCGGGGCAGGAGCCGCATGTCGATTACCCCTATTGGGACATGTACAAGGCCGAAACGCACCCTATCGGGCTGAATGCGTCCTTTCCGATGAACGCCCAGGTGTCGATCCTGCTCGATCCGTTTACCGAAGAAACCGGGGCAACCGCCTATGTGCCGGGATCGCAAAAGGAATTGCGTTACCCCACGGAAGCTGATGATTTCTATGGGAAATGCGAACGGATGCTGGGGGCGCCGGGTGACGTGGCCCTGTTCTTTGGCGCGGCATGGCATTGCGCGATGCCAAACACGTCTGACATCGACCGCAGTGCGGTCCTGATCAACTACGCACCCAAATGGCTGACCCCGATCGAAGAGATGCACGCCGCATTGCCAGAGGGTTTCCTGACCACCGCCTCGGCTGATCTGCGCCAGTTGCTGGGCTTGAACTATCCACATCCGCAGTCTTTTGACGAGGTGGAGGCGCGCAACGCGATAGGCCGGAAATGAGCGCCTTGCTTGACGGGATCAGGACCAACAGTTTTGTCGTCATCGGGCGGGCAGGGATCGATTTCTTCACCGATCCGGGCGTCGCGGTCGAAGATGCCGAGACCGTGACGCTTGGGCTTGGCGGGTCGTCGGCCAACATTGCGGCGGGGATCTGCAAATTGGGTGGGCAGGCGTCGCTGGTCACCCGGGTGTCCGATGACAGCGTTGGCAGCTACTGTATCGGCCAATTGAGCCGCTACGGTGTGGGCACCGAATATGTCAAACCCATCGGGGGGGAATATCGCAATTCACTGGCGCTTTATGAGAGCCGGGTCGCGGGACATCGCAATGTGATTTACCGCAACGGTGCGGCTGATTTTCAGATGAATGCAGATGATGTGGCAGCAGTTGACTATAGCCGGTTCGGAGCGTTGATTACCGCAGGGACGGTCTTTGCCGCGGACCCTTCGCGCAGCGCGACCTTTGATGCGTTTGCCCGCGCCAGGGCAGCGGGCCTTCCGATCATCTTTGATGTGGATTATCGCCCCTATTCCTGGCCGTCGCCGCAGGTGGCCGAAGAAGTGCTGAGCCGGGCGGCGGCAGCTTCTGACATGATCGTTGGCAATGATGAAGAATTCGGCTTTATGGCCGGTGGTATTGAAAAGGGCTTGGACAAGGCGCGTGCGCTGGCCGCTGACACTGCTGCGATTGTCGTCTATAAGATGGGCGAAAAAGGGGCGGTGACCTTTGCCGATGGCGCGGAAATCCATACTGGCATCTGGCCGGTGGATGCGCTGAAACCCACGGGCGCAGGCGACAGCTTCATGGCTGGCATGATCACCGGTCTGGCCGAAGGGCAGGGCTTGCGCGACGCGATCCTGCGCGGCTCAGCCTGTGCCTCTGTCACTGTTTCACGCCCCGGCTGCGCGCCTGCAATGGCGGACACGGCCACATTGACGAAATTCATGGCCGATCATCCCGGCCCGACTGACGCTGAATAAGGAAAATACTGATGCACATCCCGCCCTATGACAATGCAAACAAACCGATCGTGGATGTGGATGATCCGACCGTTCCGCTGAACTATTTCAACATCGTCAAGCTGAGCAAGGGACAGGCCTTTGAATATGCCGTGCCAGGGTATGAGACCTGCATCGTTCCGGCCACCGGGACCGTTGATATCGACATTGAAGGGTTCAAGGCGGGTGGCATCGGCCATCGGGTCGAGGATGTCTGGGATGGCGAGCCGGAAGGGGTCTACGTGCCTGTTGGCGCAAAGGCACAAATGGTCTGCACATCCGACGAGGCCGAGGTTTTCGTTTGCGGCGCGCGCTATGACAAGGTGCTTGATGCTTTTGCTGTGCGGTCCGACGAGCTGGACCTGGTGCAATACGGCTCTGATGACACCAAGACCCATCGCAAGATCAAGCATATCCTTGGCACCAAATACCATGACAAAGTGGGTCGCTTGCTGGTGTCCGAGCTGTTCACCGTGGGCGAGGGGGGATGGTCCGGCTTTCCGTCGCACAAGCATGACACCGACCGCCTGCCCGATGAGACCCGCCACGATGAGACCTATAACTTTCGCTTCAAGCCAAACCATGGCTCGGGCGTGCAGATGCTGCAGCGCGAGGACGGCAAACCGGGCGATGCCTATCACATCGTGGATGGGTCAACGATTTGCCTGGATCGCGGGTATCATCCCTGTGCGGTGCTGCCGGGCTATCAGATGTATTACTTCACCATTCTGGGCGGGCTGTCGCAGCGCAGCCTGATCCAGTATTTCCAACCCACACATGCCTATCAGATCGAAACGATCCCGGGCATCAAAGACATGATTGCCAAGTTCAAATGACCCTTGTGACGCTGAATGATGTGCTGCAACCGGCGTTGCAGCGGGGGTACGCCGTGGGCGGTCTGGTCTGCCTGGGCTGGGAGGACATGCGCGCCTATGTGGCGGCCGCCGAGGCCGAAGACTGTCCGGTGATCCTGCAAGCAGGGCCGGGCTGCCGGGCACATACGCCATTGCCGGTGTTGGGCAAGATGTTTCGCTATCTGGCAGAGGAGGCGAGCGTTCCGGTCGTGGCGCATCTCGATCACGGCTATACCTATGACGAATGCTCTGAGGCGCTGGACGCTGGCTTTACGTCCCTGATGTTTGACGGATCGCGAAAGCCTCTGGCAGACAACATCAAAGAGACGCTGCAAATCGCTGAAATGGCGCATAAATCCGGTATCTCCTGTGAAGGCGAGATCGGCTTTGTCGGCTACGCGGGAGGAGAAGGTTCAGCAGGAACCGACCCGGCCGAGGCCGCGCGATTTGCCGCCGAGACCGGCGTTGATGCCATGGCGATTTCCGTAGGGAATGTCCACTTGCAGCAAGACAAGGAAGGCGGGCTGGACGAGGCGCGCATTGCCGCCATTCAGGCCACGACGCAGGTGCCCCTGGTCATTCATGGTGGTTCCGGCGTCCCCGTAGCACAGCGCAAGGCATTGGCAAAAAAAACAAATATCTGCAAATTCAATATCGGGACTGAACTGCGGATGGCCTTTGGCGCGGCGATGCGTGACGCTGTGAACCGGGACAGCGCGCGGTTTGACCGCGTGGCCATCCTCAAGGAAACCCATGATCCCGTTGTCGCCGCCGCGCGCAACGTGTTGCGCAATCTGAAAGGCTAGGGCATTGATAAACATTGGTATTCTGGGCTGTGGCCGGATCGGACAGGTCCACGGCGCTACGTTGCGCGGCATGACGAACGCACGGGCCGTGGCCGTGGCGGATGCCATGCCCAAGGCCGCAGAGGCGCTGGCAGAGACGACGGGCGCCAGGGTCATGGATGCCGAGGCGCTGATCGGTGATCCGGGCATTGATGCGGTCATCATCGGCACCCCCACAACAACCCATTATGACCTGATTCATGCGGCGGCAGCGGCGGGCAAGGCCATCTTTTGCGAAAAGCCGATTGATCTGTCGGTGGCGCGGATCCATGACTGTCTTTCAGCGGTCAAACAGGCGGGCGTGCCTTTCATGACGGCTTTCAACCGTCGATTTGACCCCAATTTCGCCCATTTGCAGCGGCAGATCGCAGATCAGGTCATCGGAAATGTCGAGCTTGTGACGATCCTGTCGCGTGATCCCGCGCCGCCACCGATTGGCTACATCAGGACGTCGGGCGGTATTTTTCGGGACATGATGATCCATGATCTGGATATGGCGCGGTTCTTGCTGGGCGAAGACCCGGTAGAGTTGACCGCGACAGCGACTTGCCTTGTTGACCCTCAGATCGGGCAGGCGGGTGATTTCGACACCGCCGTCGTGACTTTGAAAACGGCAAGCGGCAAGCTGTGCCAGATTTCAAATTCCCGCCGCGCGACATATGGCTATGACCAGCGGATCGAAGTCCACGGCAGTGCAGGCATGCTGCGCGCCGATAATGTGCTGGAAAACACCGTGGAGCTGTCAAACGCGGACGGCCAGCGCAAAGCGGCAACGCAGCCGTTCTTTCTGGAACGCTACGCGGCAGCCTATCGCGCAGAAATGGTGCATTTTGTCGCCGCGCTCGAAAGTGGTGCGGATGTCACGCCAACCGGGGAGGATGGCCTGAAAGCACAGGTTCTGGCTGATGCCGCAGATGCCGCAGCGCGCGACGGATTGAAAAAAGCGCTGTAAGACTGGCGAGTTTCCAGGTGAAGCCTGAGGCTATCTGGCGAGCCTGACGCAGTGCAACCGGTCAGGGGCGGTCCACTACGAAATCGGGCACGATGCCCGTGGCTTGAATGGCTGCATGAACGTCCTGTCCTGCAAAGAACCCGAACCGGGCAACAAGCGCAGAGGCCACGCCAACCGATCGCGCGCCCAGAATGTCTGTGTGCAGGCTGTCCCCCACCATAAGGACCCGTGACTTGTCCACCGTACCGAGCCGCTTGAAGGCCAGATCGTAGATATTCGCGAAAGGCTTGCCAAAGAACTCTGGTGTGACCCCGGTGCGGTCAGCCAGGCGATGGGCAAAATGGCCAGGCTCTGTCGAAAACCCATGCTCACGCGGGGCCACGATGTCGGGATTGCCGACCAGGACCGGGCGCGGGCGCTCCAGTAGCGCCTTTTCCAACAATGCCTGGCGCGCATCAGTCCAGGCCGCCGAACCGATCATCAAAAAACCGTCCACCGCGGCATAGGGGGCGGGGTCTTCCTCCAGATAGGTCAGGTTCAGACCTTCCAGATCCCGCAGGCCGGCACTGCGTGTGGCCATCAGCCCCCAGTGCGACCTGCCCTGGCCGTTCAGCCCCGCCAGCAGGGTCGCGCGGCTGGTAATGACATCCTGAGGGGCGAAATCGTAGCCGAGCCTTTCATATTTTTCCAGCAGTGTGGCGTGGGGAAACCCGGCGGCGTTTGACACCACCAGAACCCGCTTGCCACTGGCCTTGAGCGCCGCAACCCGCGCGGGCGTGTCAGGGATGGCCGTGTCACCGATGTTGAGGACCCCAAAAGCATCCAATAGAAACACATCAAAATCCTCGGCGATATCCTCCAGCGTCCCGACATGGCGATAGTCCTGCTCTGAGGTGCCGGCATCGGGCAGACGGTGGCGCACCGCCTCATAGGCGTCAAAGGCCTCCGATGCCGAAAATGCGGTCAAATGATCGCCCCCCGCACCTTGGCTGAAACCCATTCGCTGATGACGACGGCCACCAGAATGACAAGCAGGATCAGACTGACCTGCGGCCATGCCAGCACGTTCAGAGATGCCGAAAGCTGCAACCCGATCCCGCCCGCACCCACCAGCCCCAGCACAGTGGATTCGCGGATATTGATGTCCCATCGGAACACCGCGATGCCGGCAAAGGCGGGCAGAATCTGCGGGACGATTCCATAGGCCATGACCTGCCAGCGGCTGGCCCCTGTGGCGCTGATGGCCTCAACCTGGGTGTGGTCGATTTCTTCGATTGCCTCGTAAAGAAGTTTGGCGCAAAATCCGATCGAGCGGATGGCGATGGCAATCACCCCCGCAAAGACGCCCGGACCGATGATGGCAATCAGCAGCAGCGCCCAGATCAGGGAGTTGATCGACCGGGTCGAGACAATAATCAAAAGGGCGATGGGGCGGATAAAGAGCGCTGATGGCGTGGTATTGCGCGCCGCCAGAAAGGCGACGGGCACCGCCAGGAACAGTGCGATGATCGTGCCCAGCGTGGCGATGTTCAGCGTATCCCAGATCGGCCCCCCCAGTTGACTGATATATTCCCACCTCGGCGGTGTTGCGCGCGTCCAGATATCATTGGCGATCCGGGGCGCATCCCAGACAAAGAACCATGTTGTCGAATCCGAGATGATCTGCCAGCTATAGACAAAGATCGCCACGGCCAGAAGCCAGCCAAACCAGCGGGCCAGTGCCTCTTTCGTGGTCCGTCTGCGCCAGACCTGGCTGTTGTCTTGCTCAAACACCGGCATCACTGGACCCTCGCGCGGACAACACCCGAAATGTATTCCAGCGCCATGACGATCCCGATGATCAGGATCAGAATGGCCGCTGCGGTGTCATATTCATATCGGTCAAAGGCCGTATTCAGTGTCGCGCCAATACCACCGGCACCAACAAGGCCCAAAATGGCGCTCTCACGAAAATTGATATCGATCCGGTAGATGGACAACCCCACAAGGCGGGGCATGACCTGCGGCTGCACACCGTAGTTGATCCATTGCGTCCAGCGCGCACCGCTGGCCTTGATCGCCTCGGCCTGTGTCTTGTCCATTGCCTCGATGTCCTCGGCCAGAAGTTTTGAAAGAAAGCCGATGGTCGCAAAGCTGAGCGTCAGGAAACCGGCCAGAGGCCCGAAGCCGAAGATCGCGACCAGAAGGATTGCCACGATAATTTCCTGCAAGGCGCGGCTGACGGCGACGATGCCACGGCAAACGGCATAAACCGGTGCCGGTGAAATGTTGCGCGCAGCCCCCAGACCGATGGGAATTGAGATCAAAACACCCACCACTGACGCGGCAATCGTCATGACGATGCTTTCCAACAGGCCAGCCCAGATGTCGCTCCAGCGCGACACAAAGTCCGGCGTTGTGAAGGCAAGCACGAAGGCAAGCCCGCGATCCAGCCCTTCGTAGACCCGCGACCAGCTCACTTCGATCGTCATGAAGGCGGCGATCAGATAGGCGACAAAGCCGATCGTCAGGGTCCAGCGCAAGGTCGCGTTCTTGACGAAAGCGGGTTTTCGCCAGCCCCGTCCAAGCATGTCATCCAATTCGCGGTGGCTCATTGGGCGGCCTCGACGTCGGTTTCTTCATCTTCGACCTTGTCGATGGTCGCTTCCCAGTCTTCTTCGCCGTAAATCTCGGTCAGTTTGTCAGGTGTCAGCCCCGTGGGCGGCCCGTCATAGACGATCTCGCCAAAACGCAGACCGACAACGCGGGGCACAAACATCTGCGCCAATGCGACGTCGTGAATGTTGATGATCGCGGCCAACTCACGTTCCTGGCACAACTCGCTGATCAACCGCATGATCTGGCGGCTTGTTTTCGGATCAAGCGATGCGGTCGGTTCATCAACCAGCAAGAGCTTCGGGTTCTGGATCAGCGCGCGGCAGATGCCGACCCGCTGGCGCTGGCCGCCTGACAGCTCATCGGCGCGTTTGTCGGCCATGTGCAATAGTCCCACACGGTCCAGCAAGCGGAACGCCTCGTCCACGTCCGATTGCGGGAAGCGGCGAAAGTACGACCGCCAGAAACCGACGTAACCCAGGCGGCCCGACAGGACATTTTCCATGACGGTCAGCCGTTCGACCAGGGCATATTCCTGAAAAATCATTCCCATTTCGCGGCGCGCTTTCCTTAGCGTGCCCAAGCCCAGGCTGGTCAGTTCGGTGTCGGCCAAAAGGACGCTGCCGCTGGTTGGTTCAACCAGCCGGTTGATGCAGCGGATCATGGTCGATTTGCCAGCACCAGAAGGCCCGATCAGAGCAAGAACCTGTCCTTTGGGCACCTCCAGATCGATGGCCTTGAGTGCCTGATCACCGGTTTTATATGTTTTCGTCAATTCTTGAAGGCGCAGCATCAAAAAGCCCCTAGCGTGGCAAAAGTGACAGGCCCGGTCTGGGCCTGTCAGCTCATGGTTGGTTCATTCGCAGGCGTAGGATACGCCGTTGGCTGCGTCGATCTTGCGGATAACGTCCCAGTATTCCTGGTAGGTCATCGGCAGGAATTGACCTTCACCGTTCTTTTCGAACTCTTCCTGAAGGCTCGTGCCTTCCCAGTCAAAGCTGAAGAACGCCTCCTGGATCTTTGCCTGCAACTCTGGTTTCAGGTTGTAAACGACACCATAGCCGGTGGTCGGGAAGGTTTGGGATTGATAGAGCGAGACCAGCTGATCTTCGGACACAACGTCGCGCTCCAGCATCCGCGCCAGCACGGAATTGGCGATGGAAGCTGCCGGATAATCCCTGTTTGCGACACCCAGGATCGAGTTGTCATGCTTGCCAGAGAAAACCGGTTCAAAGTCCCGGTCGGCGACCATGTCAAAGTCGCTTTTCAGAATGGCTGAAGGCGCTTTGAAGCCGGAGTTCGAGGTGGGCGAGGTGAAGGCAAGCTGATTGCCCCTGATGTCTTCGACACTTTCGATGCCAGAGCCCGGATAGGTCAGGATCTCCATTTCATAGCCGAAACTGCCGTCAAGCGCGGCCATGATGGTGAAGGGCCGAAAGCCTGCACAGTTCACCGCCAACGGGTTCGAGCCGGTGTTGAAGCCCGCAATATGCAGACGGCCCGAGCGCATCGCCTCGATCTGGGCGGCGTTGTTCTGGACCGGGAAGAAAACGACATCCTTGCCGGTTTCAGCCTCAAGATACTCAAGGAAATCGGACCACGCGGCGCTATAGACGGCAGGGTCTTCCACTGGCGTATAGGCAAAGATCAGCGTGTCGGGGTCGATCTGTTCCGACGGAACGGTCGGGATGTCCGCGATCAGGTCGCCGTCGGCGTCACAATAACGCTCGTCCAGATCGCCGCGCGGGCATTCCTGTGCTGTCGCGGCGCTGCCGAGCGACAGTAATGCAAGGGCAGAGGCCCCCAGAAGCAGGTTGATGTTGAGTTTCATGTCTTTCTCCCGGTTATGCGGTTTTTTCTTCCGCGATTTGTTTATTGCCGTCCTGCGTAACAGGAACATGTCGTAATTCCGTGACGATGATCTCCACATTTGCAGCCGTCAACGCGCTGAGCAACGGGCCCTCAGGCCGCTTGTCGACGACAATGGACTTCAACGTGGAAAGATCGCCGACGTGGGCCAGCCCCTTGCTCCCGAATTTCTCTGAATCGACGAGCAGGTGCCGGGCCGCCGCCCGTTGCAGCATCGCCCGCTTGACCGCCGCAAAGCCGCGCACAGATTCCGAAGGGCCTTCTTTCGAAAAACCCGACGAGCCGATCATGCAGCGATCGACATTGAAGCGCGCAAGAAATTCAAGCGTATCGGTCCCGATCACCGCCGATTCTGCCGCCAGATATTCGCCGGGGCACAAAATAACCTCTGCGGCTCCATGGCCAAGGGTCATGGCAACCGGAATTGAATTCGTGATAACCGTGCAGCGGGTGCCGCGATAGGCCAGCGCGCGCGCCATCTCGATCGTGGTCGAGCCAGAGTCGATCATCACTGTTTCGCCATCTGATATCAATTCAGCCGCGCGCCGCCCGATCTGCTCGCGCTCGTCGATCCGGGCCGTCGCACGCTCATCCAGGCTGGGAAGATGTCCATGGGTCGGTGCGGTGGCACCCCCATGGGCGCGGGCCACCAGCCCTTCGTCGGCAAGGCTATCGAAATCGCGCCGCAGGGTTTCGGTCGACACGCCAAATCGCTCGGACAATTCGCTGATGCGAACATGCGGGCGCAGCTTCAGCTCCAGCAGAATCTGGCGCCGCCGCTCTGATTTTTTAGGGCGCGGATGGCGGTTTTTTTTGCTGTGCGACTTTGGCATTTAGATACGTGAATCACTCCCTGCGGATATTTGTGTGGGATTTTCACAGACAATTCAAACAATTTTGTTGCATATCCCAACACTCAGTGGAAGTTTTGCATGGAAAACCAACAAATGGGGTCGCAATGACGCAAATACAGTGGCTTCGCCGGAACAAGGACACATCGCTTTGATTATGCTTGCCGCGAATGTGGCAGCGGCGGTCGTGCTGCTGTTGTGGTCGGTCCGCCTGATCCGAACCGGTGTCGAGCGCGCGTTCATGCCGCTGCTCAAAAGGCGGTTGAAGGACCTGTCCAACAACGACATTTCCGCCGCAGGCGGCGGCCTGGTCGCGGCCATGGTGATGCAAAGCGCCACCGCCGTGTCGCTGATCGGCGCAGGCTTTGCGGTATCGGGACTTCTGGCCACATCTTCTGCGCTGGCTCTGGTGCTGGGGGCTGATCTTGGCTCTGCGCTGATGGCGCAGGTGTTGTTTCTGCCGGTTCAGGCGCTGGTCCCTTTCGCATTGATCGTTGGCGTCTTGACCTTCTTCAAGGCCAAAACCCGGAAGACCAAGCAGATGGGGCGCATCCTGATTGGGTTCGCGCTGGTCCTGATCTCGCTTGATATGATCCATACCGCAACAACGCCGATCGGTGACAATGCCATCGTGCAGTCGGTGGCCGCGTATTTCCAGACCGACCTTCTGAGCGCCTATGCCATCGGCGCGATGCTGGCCTGGGCCATGCATTCCAGCCTTGCGGCTGTCCTGACGTTTGTCACCTTCGCAGTGACCGGCCTGATCGCGGGCCCGGTTGCAATGGCATTGGTGATCGGCGCAAACCTGGGCGGCGCACTTATTCCCCTTGGGCTGCTGTGGTCCGGCGACCGGCCCGCGCGCATCATTGCCGTCGGCAATCTGCTGGCCCGCGGCAGCGTGACGCTGGTGTTTCTGGCCTTGCTGTTGTTTGGCGTCCTCGATTTTACCCGGCTTGGCATGCCGCCGGGCCAGCAGGCGATCACCCTGCATATCCTGCTCAACACTGTTGTGGTGCTGCTCGCGCTTCCGCTGATCGGCCGCATCGTCAGACTGACCCAGCGCCTTGTCCCAGAGCGCGGCGAGGTCGGGGCCGACACGGTCACGGCACTGGACGCCGGAGCGCTTGATCACACGCCGCTGGCGCTTGCCTGTGCCCAAAGGGAGCTTCTGCGGATGGCCGAGACCGTGCAATCGGTTCTGGTGCCTGTCATGCAGCTATTTCGCGCATGGGACACCGAAACGGCCCGCGTCATCGAAGTCCGTGAAACAAACGTTGATCGGATGCATTTCGAGACCAAGATCTATATCTCGAAGCTGCGCGAGGGCGATCTGACACCGACCGAGGAAAAGAAAACACTCGAGATCATCACAATCGCCAACAACCTTGAGGATGCCGCCGACCGGGTCGCGGTGAATCTGACGGCACTGGCGCGGAAAATGCGGGATGAGGCCGTCGCCTTTTCAGACGACGGGTTCTCAGATCTGGCGGAATTTCACGATCAGGTCGTCACGAACGGCCAGCTTGCGCTGCGGGTTCTGACAACCGGCGACGCCGAGGCCGCGCGCCAACTGGTCGAAGAGAAAGACCGCATCCGCATCGAGGAGCAGCGCTTGCAGGAGCGCCACCTCAAGCGGCTGCAAGAGGGGGGGCCTGCCAGCGTCGAGACGACCAACATTCATCAGGAGGTGCTGCGATTGTTCAAACAGATCAACGCCGCGCTGACATATGTTGCCTATCCGATCACCGAAGAAACCGGTGATCTGCTGCGCAGCCGATTGGCACATCCGCGCGCCGCCGACGGCAAGCCCTGATCCTGCGCAGTGTCGCGGCGCGGCCAAGGGGTCGCCAACAGGCCAGCGGGTCAGGTGCCCGTATCGTGGGAGTTATCTGAACTTTCGGAAAAGCTTGGTCTTGTCGAAAATATCTTCCAGCTCTTGCATGCGGGCCTTTGTCTTTTCCCAGTTGAGGGTCTGGACCGCCGAAATCATGCTTTCCAGCAAAAGCATGATCGTCGTTGCCGAATCCCAGGCCGATGGGACGATGATCTGACTGGTCAGGCTGATGTCTGCCAGCCTGTGAACCGGCGAGCGCCATTGATCTGTGAACAACACAATCTTGGCACCGCGCGAAAAGGCCAGTTCAGCAAGCTTGAGAGTGTTGTTTTCGTAGCGTCTAACATCAAAGACCACGAACACGTCACCATCGCCGGCATTCAAAAGGTAGTGCGGCCAGGTGTTTGATGTGGACTGTACATAAGTCACATTCGGGCGGATGACCTGCAAATGCATGAACAGGTATTCCGCAAGCGTGTGTGTGATCCGCCCACCGACGATGTAGAGATGCCGGTTCTGATCGGCGACCATCGCGCAGGCTTCGTCAAAGGCGACCGGATCAATATGGGCCATTGTGTTGCGGATATTGTCGATCACAGCTTCCGTGAACCGATTGAGGACATGTTCTGACGGGGCGGCACCGGCCCATGTTTCGTGCTTTGCAATCGGTCCTTTTGCGATGGCGCCCAATTCATCGCGCAGATCAGCCTGAAAGTCGGGATAGCCCTTGTACCCAAGTTTCTGCACCATCCGCGCAACCGTTGGCACCGAAACATTCGCTCCCTTCGCCAATGCCGCCAAAGGGCCAAGGCCGGAGGCGGGGTAGTTTTCCAGGATGGACAAGGCCAACTGGCGCTCCGCGCGCGTCAGCTCATCCAGCCTTTCCTGAATGCGATCCGATATCGTCTGCTTTGCATCGGTCATCTGTGATGCCCTAATTTTGCGCGAAAATTTAACAGTGCTGTGCGACTTGTGATATATTTTTCACAATTGTGTTGACAGAAGGCTCTTGTGGCAAGACTTTTCTAGAGTGGGAGCCAAAATGAATCACCTCAATGAACCGCACAATGGAACGATTGTGGATCTGCGTCATGCGCAGGCGCCCTCTGCTGTCGTGGTGATTTGCGAGCATGCAAGCGCGCATATTCCAGCGGCCCTGGGCAATTTGGGACTGGCCGATGACGCGCTTGAAAGTCATGTGGCCTGGGACCCGGGCGCGCTGGGTCTGGCTGAACGCATTGCAGAGCGCCTGCATGCAACACTGATCGCGGCGAAAACATCGCGGCTGGTCTATGACTGCAACCGCCCGCCGGATGCACCTGACGCGATGCCTGCTCGCAGTGAAATCATTGATGTCCCGGGCAACGCAGAACTGACAGAAAAGCAAAGGGCCGAACGGGTCGGTGTTTACTATGAACCGTTTCGCCGGGCGATTTCGCAGACGATTTCCGCCCTCGATGATCCGATCCTCGTGACGGTTCATAGCTTTACGCCTGTTTATCACGGTGCGGCGCGCGACGTTGAAATCGGAATCCTGCACGACAGCGATGCGCGTCTGGCGGATGCGATCCTGTCACACGCCGATACCCGTCACATCGTCCGCCGGAATGAACCCTACGGCCCCGCCGATGGCGTGACGCACACCCTGAGGGAACACGCCGTGCCTGGTGGTTTCCTGAATGTCATGCTGGAGGTGCGCAACGACCTGATCGCGGACGCGGGCGCGCAGGATGCCATGGCGGCGACCTTATCCACCTGGATCGTGCGTGCGCTGGAAGAAACGCAGGCCACCGCATGCTGAGCGCGGCGTTGACATACATCAGGTTTGTGGATGCACTGAATTATCGCATCGGGCGGATCGTGATGTATGGCATCTTTGTCATGATGGCTATCTTGCTGTGGTCCTCGATCAGCAAAACGTTCTTTGTGCCATCGCTCTGGACGCTGGAGGTCGCCCAATTCGCGATGGTCGCCTATTACATGCTTGGCGGCCCCTATTCGATCCAGATGGGGTCGAACGTCCGGATGGACCTGCTTTATGGCGAGTGGAGCGACCACCGCAAGGCGCAGGTTGACGCCATGACGATCATCTTCCTGATTGTCTATCTCATCTTCCTGCTATGGGGCGGATGGGAGAGCTTTCAATATTCGATCAGCTATGGAGGCGAGCGCAGTTCATCGGTCTGGCGTCCCTATCTGTGGCCGATCAAGGCGATCATGCTGCTGGGCATTTTTCTGATGCTGTTGCAGGCGTTTTCGGAATTCTTCAAGGATGTCCTGCGCATCAAGGGCCACGACATGGGGGAGAAGGTCTGATGTCCTATGAGGCCATCGCCATCCTCATGTTCTCGTCGATGATGTTGATGCTCTTGACGGGGCAGCGCGTTTTCGGGGCGATCGGCTTTGTTGCGGTTGTGTCGGCGTTCTTTCTTTGGGGTGACCGCGGGGGATATGACCTGGGGTTCGCCGCCGCGATCAAACTGATGAAATGGTATCCGCTGCTGACGCTGCCCATGTTCATTTTCATGGGCTATGTGCTGTCGGAATCAAGGATCGCGGACGACCTCTACAAGATGTTCCACGTCTGGATGGGCGGGCTGTCCGGCGGTCTGGCCGTGGGAACCATCGGGTTGATGGTGTTGATCTCGGCGATGAACGGGCTCTCGGTTGCGGGCATGGCCATTGGCGCGACCATCGCGTTGCCTGAACTTTTACGGCGCGGCTATGACAAGCGCATGGTCACCGGGGTGATCCAGGCAGGATCATCGCTTGGGATTCTTGTGCCGCCCTCTGTGGTCCTGGTTCTTTATGCGATGATCGCGCGCCAGCCTGTCGGCCAACTGTGGCTCGCCGGGGTTTTCCCGGGGTTGATGATGGCGGCCATGTTCGTGATCTATGTCATCATCCGCTGTGGTCTCAACCCGGCGCTCGGGCCGGTTTTGCCAGCGGCCGAACGTGACATCCCGATGGGGGAAAAGATACGCCTGCTTGGCGCGGGGCTGCTGCCGCTGTTCATCTTCTTTTCGATGATGGTGCCCTTTGTGAATGGCTGGACGTCGCTGGTCGAAAGTTCGGCCATCGGGGCGATCGCCGCATTCATGGCCGCCTTCCTGAAGGGGCGGATGACGCGCGAGGTGTTTGACACCTCTGTCCGCAAAACACTGGGCATTTCGTGCATGTTCATGTGGATCATTCTGGCCGCCCTTGCCTTTGGTGCCGTCTTTGACGGATTGGGTGCGGTGAAAGCCATTGAGAGCCTGTTCACAGAAAGGCTGGGCCTGAGCCCCTGGACGATCCTGATCCTGATGCAGCTTAGCTTTATCCTGATGGGGACGTTTCTGGACGACACGGCCATGCTGGTCATCGTTGCCCCGCTTTATGTCCCGCTGGTCGGAGAACTGGGGTTCAATCTGATCTGGTATGGCGTGCTTTATACGATCACCACACAGATCGCCTATATGACACCGCCCTTCGGCTATAACCTGTTTTTGATGCGTGCAATGGCGCCGCCAGAAATCACCCTCAAGGACATCTATTCATCGATCCTGCCATTTGTGCTGGTGATGGTGGTGGCGCTCAGCACGATCATGGCCTTTCCCGAGATTGCGCTTTGGCTGCCAGGTTATGTTTATGGAAATTAATCAAGGAAAGATCCCGGCTTGCGGGACAGATGACGAGACGAGCACCAACAGAGAGGAAAGACCAATGACAACAAGACGTAAGTTCCTAACCACTGCCGGTGTCGGCGCTGCCGCCACACTGGCCAGCCCTTCAATCGTCAAGGCGCAGTCGGCGATCAAGTGGCGTTTCCAGACCTATGCCGGCGGCGCTCTGGGCGAACATGTGACCAAGCCGGTCATCGATTACATCAACGCCAATGCGGATGGCGAGCTTGAGGTCGAACTGTTCTATGCAGACCAGATCGTGCCCACAGGCGAGCTTTTCCAGGCCCTGCAACGGGGAACGATCGACGGGGTGCATTCGGACGACGATTCGATGGCCTCACCCACACCACTGCGCCAGTTTGGCGGCTATTTCCCTTTTGCGACCAAGCATATCCTCGATGTGCCCGTGTTGTTCAATCAATACGGATTGCGCGAAATCTGGGATGAAGAATATGCCAAAGTCGGCGTCAAATGGCTATCGGCTGCGGGGCAGGACCCTTGTAACTTCAACACCAAGAAGGAAATCACCAGCATTGCCGATCTTGACGGGTTGAAGCTTTACACCTTCCCGACAGCGGGCCGCTTCCTGGCCCAGTTTGGCGTGGTGCCGGTGAACATTCCTTACGAGGACGCCGAAGTTGCGGTGCAAACCGGTGAACTTGACGGCATGGCCTGGTCGGGCATCACCGAGGATTATACCGTGGGCTGGGCTGATGTGACCGATTACTTCCTGACCAACAACATCTCGGGCGCATGGATCGGGTCGTGGTTCGTCAATGAAGAACGTTGGGCCGACCTGCCTGAACACCTCAAGTCGATCGTCATGGCAGCAACCGAGGCCGGTCACACCTACCGCAACCAGTGGTACTGGGGCGGTGAAGCCGCACTTCGGGCCAATGGCGACAAGCTGGCGCTGCGTTCCGTGCCGCCTGGCGAATGGGCCGAGGTTGAAAACGCCGCCAAGGTGTTCTGGGAAGAAGTGGCCCAGGAAGGTGAAGTTCACCAGAAGGTCGTGAACATCTTCAAGGAGTACAACAGCGTGATCAATCAGGCGGGCGTACCCTACAACTTCGAGTAAGCGAACCTCAAACACCCGGCGTCCCCGGTTTTCGGGGGCGCTTTACTGAACAGAAGGATCAGACCGGTGGCCGCAAATTTGACTTTTGATGCCTTGAAAAATGCCGTGAAAGCGGGCGAGATCGACACGGTTCTTGCCTGTATTGTCGATATGCAGGGCCGCTTGATGGGCAAGCGTTTCCACGCAGTAAACTTTGTCGAAACATCCTTTGAGGAAACCCATTGCTGCAACTATTTGCTGGCAACCGACCTCGAGATGGCCACACCGCCCGGCTATAGATCCTCCAGCTGGGCAGGGGGCTATGGCGATTACGTCATGGCCCCCGATCTTTCGACATTGCGCCGCGTGCCATGGCTGGAAGGCACCGCGATGGTGCTTTGCGATGTGCTGGATCACCACAGCCATGAGCCGGTGCCACATTCGCCCCGCGCGATGCTGAAAAAGCAGATCGAAAGGCTCAGGGCGCTTGGGTTCGACGCGATGATGGCGACGGAGCTGGAATTCTTCCTGTTCGAGAAAAGCTTTGATGACATCCGCAAAGAGGGGTTCCGCGATCTGGCCCCGATCAGCGGCTACAATCAGGATTATCACATCTTTCAGACCACCAAGGAAGAAAGCGTGATGCGGCCGATCCGCAACCACCTGTTCAATGCGGGTATCCCGATCGAGAACTCCAAGGGTGAGGCCGAGACAGGTCAGGAAGAACTGAATATCCGCTATTCCGAAGCGCTGTCCTGCGCGGACCATCACACCATTGCAAAGAACGCCATCAAGGAAATCGCCTGGCAACAGGGCCATGCGGCAAGTTTCCTGCCCAAGTGGCATCACGACAAGATCGGCAGTTCCAGCCATGTGCATCAATCGCTGTGGCAGGACGGCAAACCCGCATTTTACGACCCCGACGCCGCCTTGGGCATGTCAGAGCTGATGAAGGCCTATATGGCGGGATTGATTGCCTATGCGCCTGATTACACGGTGTTTCTTGCCCCCTACGTCAACAGCTACAAGCGCTTTGCAAAGGGGACATTTGCACCCACCAAGACGCTCTGGTCGGTCGATAACCGCACCGCAGGCTTCAGGCTTTGCGCGGATGGCACCAAGGGTATCCGTATCGAATGCCGCATCGGAGGCTCTGATTTGAACCCCTATCTTGCGCAGGCTGCGATGCTTGCTGCTGGTATCAAGGGGATTGAGGACAAGATGGCGCTGGCGCCTGCCGCGTCGGGTGATGTCTATGACAATGGCGCGGCCGCTGAAATTCCGCGCACCCTGGTTGCTGCGACAGAGGCCCTGCGCAAATCGGGCTTCCTGCGCGACGCTTTCGGCGACCCGGTGGTCGATCACTATGTCCGTGCGGCTGAGTGGGAACAGGAAGAATTTGACCGCGTGGTGACCGATTGGGAAATCGCACGTGGATTTGAAAGGGCATAATCAATGATCCGCTGCATCTCTCCGATAGATGGTTCGGTCTATGCTGAACGCGAAACGCTGTCCGCAAGCCAGGCCCAGGCTGCCGTCGCACGCGCGCATGCAGCGCAGGCTGCCTGGGCCGCACGTCCCTTGGCGGAACGCATTGCCCTGGTGCAGGCGGCTGTCGCAAATGTAGGCGCCATGAACGATGCGATTGTCCCCGAGCTTGCCCATCAGATGGGCCGCCCGATCCGATATGGCGGAGAATTCGGTGGCTTTCACGAGCGTGCAACCTATATGGCGGAGATCGCCGAAGATGCGCTTGCCGATATCGTGATCGAGGACAGCGATACGTTTCGCCGCGTAATCAAACGGGTCCCGCATGGCGTTGTTCTGGTTGTGGCGCCGTGGAACTATCCTTACATGACGGCGATCAACACGGTCGCGCCGGCCCTGATTGCAGGCAACGCGGTGGTGCTGAAACATGCCAGCCAGACGCCACTGGTGGGCGAGCGGATGGCACAGGCCTTTCACGCCGCTGGGATTCCCGAGGATGTGTTCCAAAATGCCTTTCTCGATCACCAGACCACGTCTGATTTGATCGCGGCGAAGTCCTTTGGGTTTGTCAATTTCACCGGCTCGGTCGGTGGTGGCCAGGCGATTGAACGCGCGGCGGCGGGTACGTTCACGGGTATCGGTCTGGAACTGGGCGGCAAGGACCCCGGCTATGTCTGTGACGATGCCGATCTCGATGCGGCGGTTGATACGCTGATTGACGGCGCGATGTTCAACTCAGGTCAATGTTGCTGCGGAATCGAGCGGATTTATGTGGCCGAACAGCACTTTGATGCCTTCGTTGAAAAGGCCGTCAGGATCGTCAGTGGCTATAAACTGGGCAACCCGTTGTCGGAAGAGACGACCCTTGGCCCCATGGCACACCCACGGTTTGCGCAAGAGGTGCGCGCCCAAACCGCCGAGGCGATCGCACGGGGGGCTGTGGCGCATATCCCGACATTCCCCGAAGATGACGGCGGGGCCTATCTGTCGCCGCAAATCCTGACGAACGTCACCCATGACATGCGCGTCATGCATGAAGAAAGCTTTGGCCCGGTGGTCGGTATCATGCCCGTCAGGGACGATGCCCATGCAATTGAATTGATGAATGACAGCAACTTCGGCCTGACCGCTTCGGTCTGGACCCAAGATGCCAAACGCGCTGAGGCCATCGCCGATCAGATTGAAACAGGCACGGTTTTCATGAACCGCGCTGACTATCTTGATCCCGGTCTGTGCTGGACCGGCTGCAAAGAGACCGGGCGGGGTGGTGGGTTGTCTGTCATCGGCTATCACAACCTGACCCGCCCCAAATCCTATCACCTGAAGAAAGCCTGAGCCTCATGTCACTTGTCGCAAACTGGTCTTACCCCACGGCTATCCGCTTTGGCGCGGGCCGCATTTCCGAAATCGCCGAGGCTTGCGCGGCTGCGGGAATAACCCGGCCATTGTTGGTCACCGACCGCGGACTTGCGGATATGGACATCACCGCCAGAACACTTGATCTGCTTGACGCGGCCGGGTTGGGGCGCGCGATATTCGCGGATGTTGATCCCAACCCGAATGAGAAAAACGCCGCCGCGGGTGTGCAGGCTTTCAATGAGGGTGGCCATGACGGCGTTGTCGCCTTCGGCGGCGGATCGGGCCTTGATCTGGGCAAGCTGGTCGCATTTCTGGCCGGGCAAACGCGCCCGCTGTGGGACTTTGAGGACATCGGAGATTGGTGGACCCGCGCGGATGCGGATGCCATTGCCCCGATTGTTGCGGTCCCCACAACCGCTGGCACAGGGTCCGAAGTGGGGCGCGCCAGCGTCATCACCAATTCCGAAACCGCGGAAAAGAAGATCATTTTCCACCCTGGGTTTTTGCCCACAGTCGTGATCTGCGACCCCGAATTGACGGTCGGCATGCCTGGCTTCATCACGGCGGGGACCGGCCTTGATGCCTTTGCCCATTGTGTCGAGGCCTATTCCTCACCGCATTATCATCCGATGTCGCAGGGCATGGCGCTGGAAGGCATGCGACTGGTCAAGGAGTATCTTCCACGCGCCTATGCAAACGGGTCCGATCTGGAAGCGCGCGCGCATATGATGTCGGCCGCCGCGATGGGCGCCACCGCCTTTCAGAAAGGCCTCGGCGCGATCCACGCATTGTCCCACCCCATCGGGGCGATCTACCATACCCACCACGGCACCACGAATGCGGTCTGCATGCCTGCTGTCTTGCAGTTCAACCGATCTGCGATCACGGGGCGCTTTGACATGGCGGCAAGCTATCTTGGTTTGCGAGGCGGCTTTGACGGCTTTTGTGCCTTTGTGGATGATCTGAACGCTGCCATGGGCATTCCGACAACGCTTGCCGATCTGGGTATAACGGACATAGATATCGACCGCGTGGTCGAAGGCGCGTTGAGTGATCCAAGTACGGGCGGTAACCCTATTGAAATGACACGCGAAAACACAAAGGAGCTGCTATTGAAAATTGTCTGATACCCCCCGGATTCCTCGCCGCCGGGGCGCATATGCGACATCTACGACCTTAGGCGAGTTTGACATAATGCTGTAACAAGGACTGGTCACACAAAGCCAGTGAACACATTCATCAGGGAGAAAATCATGAAAACCACAGTCTTGTCGTCCCTTTTGGTCGCAACCGCGCTGAGCGGGCAGATGGCCAACGCCGACACATTGCGGCTGCTGACCTGGGGTGGCTACGCCCCCGAGGAGGTCATCGCGCTGTTTGAAGCCGAAACCGAACACACGGTAGAGGTCACAACATCCAACAATGAAGAAATGATCGCCAAGCTGCGCGCCACCAATGGCGGTGGATTTGATCTGGCACAGCCCAGCCAGGACCGGATCGCCAGCGCGCAGGAAGAGTTCGGGATCTACAAACCGATCGACATGTCCAGGGTGAATGCAGGGCAGTTCATTCCCTCCATGCTTTCGGCGACTGCCGACAATACGACCTATGAGGGCGAGGTCTATGGCCTGCCGCATGTCTGGGGCACCAGCGGCCTTGTGGTGAACACCGCGATGGCAGGCCAGGTGCAGGATTATACCGATCTGTGCGACGCATCAGTGGCGGGCAGGGTGTCCTATCGCCTCAAGCGTCCGACCCTGATCGGCTTTGCCTATTCGATGGGTCTTGATCCATTCGCAGCCTACGCTGATCCGGCGGCCTATGAGGACATTCTTGGCCAGGTGGAGGCCGAGTTGATCTCGTGCAAGCCCAATGTCAAAACCTATTGGAGCGGCGGCGATGAGATCAAGAACCTGCTGCGATCTGGTGAGGTCGTCGCGTCGATGGCCTGGGATACCGGCGGGTGGCAGCTGAATGCCGACAACCCCGATATCACCTTTGTTGCACCCGAGGCCGGTGCATTGGGCTGGATTGATACGTTTGTTCTGCCTGCGCGCGGGCGTGCGGATGATGCGGCCTATGACTGGATCAACTTCGTGATGCGTCCCGATATCGCAGCTATGATCACCAATACAGCCGGGAACTTTACCGCCGCTGTTGACGGCGATGCCGGTGTCAGCGCGGATCTCAAGGCCCGCTATCAGGGCAGCTTTGATCAGGCGGCGATCGACAACATCAAGTGGTATCCTCCGGTCCCCGCCGGTCTGGAAGCACTTGAAGGGGCCACGCTTGACCGCGTAAACGCGGCCAACTGATCCACGAAAGAAACAGCGAAGGGGGCATCTTTTCGGTGCCCCTTTCCAAACTGCGAGGCAAAGTTTTGACCGACACCAACCCCGATCTTGTATGTCACGACCTGACCAAGGATTTTGACGCCTTCCGTGCCGTCGATCATGTCAGCTTCGAGGTGCCGCAAGGGTCATTCTTTTCCATTCTCGGACCGTCGGGATGCGGAAAAACCACGCTGTTGCGCATGATTGCAGGATTCCAGTCCCCAACCAGTGGCGATTTGCGGATCAAGGGCAAATCGATGATTGGCGTGCCGCCGAACAAACGCCCTGTGTCGATGGTGTTTCAGCACCTGGCCCTGTTTCCCACCATGAACATCGGCGACAATGTTGGGTTCGGACTGCGCCAGCGCGGCGTGGCGCGCAGCGAAATCACGCGGCGCGTGGGCGAGGTGCTTGATCGCGTTGGCCTGCCGGGCGTCTCATCGCGCCGCATCAACCAGCTCTCGGGCGGGCAGAAACAGCGGGTGGCCATCGCACGCTGCATGGTGCTGGAGCCAGACGTCTTGCTGCTGGACGAACCCTTGGGCGCGCTTGATCTGAAGCTGCGCGAACATATGAAGGTCGAACTCAAATCGCTCCAGGCGGCGTTCAACACCACTTTTGTCTACATCACCCATGACCAATCCGAAGCCCTGGTGATGAGCGACAACGTCGCCGTTATGAACCACGGGCGGTTCGAACAGATTGGCGCGCCACATGACGTGTATCACGAGCCAAAGACGGCGTTTGTCGCGGGCTTTGTCGGCGAAGCCAACAAGATCGACGCCAAAGTATCCTCGGTGAATGGCGCGATGCTGACGCTGACGTCTGATACCGGCACCCAGATGAAGGTCGCCGCCGCCGGCGCCGACCTGTCTGCGGGGCAGGGGGCGCAGGTCTTTCTGCGGCCCGAAGCAATTGAGCTTTCAAAGTCGCGGGATCAATTCGATGGCGACCGGAACATCAGCCAATGCACTGTGAGTTCGGTTCTGTTCAACGGTGCAAACAGTTCGGTGATCGTGCGCGATGCCGGCGGTCACCTGATCAGCGTGGCCATGCCGCAAACCGGCAGTTTTGCCGATTTGCGTGTGGGCGACGAGGTCTTCACCGCCTGGCATCCAAACAAGGCGCGCTGCTATCTCGCGGCAAAGGGCTGACCGATGACATCTGACGCCTCAAAACTTGGGTTCTACCTGCTTCTGGCACCAATTTTGCTGTGGTTGATCGTCCTGATCATCCTGCCTCATATTGGTCTGTTCGTCGTGTCGATCAGCGAAAAGGTCGGCCCGCGGGAATTCGAGACCGGCTTTGGCAATTATGGCACCTTCTTTGGTGAGCCGCTTTACTGGCGCACCTTCGCGCGCACGGCCATCATGTCGATTGCAGCCACAGCCCTGACCCTGATCCTGGGGTTTCCCATCGCTTACTATATCGCCAAACTGACCCGCGGGCGCACCAAGACGACGCTGTTCTTGATGTGCATGATCCCGTTCTGGGTGTCTGAACTGGTCCGCACGTTCGGCTGGATGATCCTGCTGCGCGAAACCGGTGTGATTTCCACGACGCTGCAAAGGCTTGGGCTGATCAACGGCCCGGTCGAGCTTCTTTATAATGACGCCGCTATCATGGTAGGGCTGGTCTATACCTCGATCCTCTTCATGGTGGTACCGCTGGTGACGACGCTCGACAGCCTGGACGACAGCCTGATCGAGGCCGGCTATGATCTTGGCGGGACCAGCACCTCGATCATGCGCGAAATTGTCATACCCCACGCCATGCCAGGCATCGTATCGGGGTGTATCGTGGTGTTCATGCTGTCGCTTGGGAACTATCTCACGCCGATCCTGTTGGGGGGCAAGGACAGTCTCTGGTTTACCGGCATGATCTATACGCAATTCATCACGCGCTTTAACTGGGAACTTGGATCTGCCCTGGGATTTTTGCTTTTGGCCCTCTCATCGGCCATCGTGTTCCTCGGTCTGAAACTGTCAAAACAGTCCTTGTCGGACACCATGGGGCGCACATGATACCAACGGTCCCACAACCTGCCTTCGCCAAATGGTGCTATCGGGCTTATGTGACGATGTTCTTCGTCTATCTCGCACTGCCGCTGGCAGTGGTGAGCATCTTTGCCTTTAACGACAGTGTCTTTCCCTCACCACCATGGGAAGGGTTTACGCTGGCGTGGTTCTTCGGCACCGAAACGCCATATATCGGCGTTTTCAACGAAAGATCAATTCTGCGTGCCATAGGGACGTCTGCTTTCGTCGCGGTCTGGGTATCCGGGCTCGCTGTCGCCGTCGGCACCTGCAATGCTTTCCTGTTCGTGCGATACGATTTCAGGGGCAAGTCGATACTCTACATGTTGATGCTGCTGCCGCTGATCATTCCCGGCGTCATTCTGGGGATCTCGATTCTGGTCTTCTCCAGTACGATCGCAAACACTTTGGAAGATGCGACCGGCCTTTGGTTTGACGGGCTGCGCCCGGGATTGATTCTTGTCATTCTGGGCCAGTTTTCGTTTATCACGACCTTTGCCACTCTCGTCATTTCGGCACGATTGCAGAAATTCGACCCCAGCCTCGAGGAAGCGGCCCTCAACCTTGGCGCAACAAGGGTAGGGGCCATTCGCCAGATCACACTGCCATTCCTGTTGCCAGCGATACTGGCCTCTGCCATCGTTGCTATCCTGATGAGTTTTGAGAATTTCAATACGACACTGATGCTTGTTGGGTCAGACTCTCCGCTCACGATCACCATGTTCGACAAGCTCAAGCAAGGGGCCACACCTGTATTGAATGCGGTATCATTGCTGCTGATCATGGTGTCTGCAGTGCTGGGGTTGGCGTCGTTGTTGTTTCCGAAGTCCAAATCTTGATGGTCGTCCGGCCACCTGAGCTGTAGCGTTTAGCACATTGCGGTTTATGCCGAAAATGTTATTTATGTCAGTGCGAGCAAGGCCTCAGTTGTTGGCAGGGACCATTGCGAGATTGGTCGCAGGCGAGACTTCAGTGGCGTGGAGGCAATCCAGTAGGCGCATAATCAGTATTATGTAATATTTATTCAATTGAATCTCTACTCATACGTGACTTCCCGCCTTTGAGTGACCGGAACCGGTGCGCGCGCCGGATCAATCCCAAACTTGGTCAACTGTTGACCCACATAGCTAAGAGGCGGACACAACCCGTCAAACCGGCTGGCGGCGAAACGCTTGATCGGCGCCCACATGTGAATAGTAAAACTGTTCTCCGTCAGATGCGCCAACGTCTTGGCTGGCCGTTTCAGAAGAATACGGCGCTCACGGAATGGCACCGGATACAAGACGTCCACACTCTTTGCGTGGGTCCATTCACCCGTTTCCCGCGCGAAAGCGGAAATGCCCAATGGCCCCCAGACGCCCCAGGGCATTTCACCGACATGCATCGGATTGCCTGCCGCATGGCGCGCGTGCATATCGGCGTGGAACCTGTGCGGAATCCAGGTTGGTTGCGGATAGAGGTCCGCCATGAAATCGAGCATCCTGGAGAGCAGCAGAGACTCCGCTGGTAGCCGCAGCACGGCACCATTCAGACGCCATGCCCTCTCATTTCTGAACTTTTCAAATCCAAAAAGAAACGGATCATCGAAAACCATGGGCCTGAGGCAAAAGACATCCGTATCGACATAAATAATCTCGGGTATCGCTTTGATCATATGAAACCGAAACAGATCCGAAAACAGCGCTACACTCTGAGAACGGTCGTGTAGCAGAAAGTCGTCAGTGTCCAAAATGTCGCGCCCATCGCACACCCTGATGCCGTCCGGCACATTTTTGACGTCGCCATAGGTGAAAAGCAGCACCTCATGCCCATGCGCGGCAAAGGATTTCAGGCAGAGCTGTTCCAGCCAGGTAAGTGACCCGCCAATCCAGAGCGCGCCAATGGTAGGGAGTGAAGACATGATGCTCCAGTCGTTTGATCCGACTGTCTTGTGCGAAGACAGTGCAGGCTTGTCAAGTCAGCCCCCTGCCCGCCAATCGTGGTTTCCCGTTCTTGTAGCGATCCCGGGCACGTCAGGTGCGAACACGATCTGGTTGAAACCGATGTGTGTTTAGCAAAAGACTGGCTTCGGCGCTCGATGGCATCGTCCCTACTCGTGATTATTGACTTAGAAGTGAACGGGTCCAGCCTACCGGGTCGTCCGCGGACTGACCTGCATAGTGATCGTGACCTAGGGACTCAAATATCCATCAAGTTGAGGTTCCCGATGTTGTCCATGGGGTCTCAAGCCGGTAGGTGTTTGGCGGCCCTGCTTGCCAAGGTGGGGACAGGATGGAAGACAGTGCTATGCAGCAAACCGCGTTGGAGAAGTCAGAAATAGATGATAGCCGAAGGACTATTCATCGTTTATGCAGATGAGACACGCGAGGGATGCAATCCATGACCGTCAAATCACGTGTCGAAGAGCCTGAAAAAACACGTGCTGAACAGCTCTGCCATGAGAGTAATCTAGATTTCGGCTCGGTCTTTTGCCAGCAATTCCGAATTGCCGATAGAAAACTGGGACGATTACCCGGTTTTCGTCTGAATGCTGTTGGAAAATGGTATGTTGAAGTTGGCAGGGAAACTCCTGTTGCCGTTAGCGAGGCGCAAGATGGCAGTAAACTCGTCCTTTTGGGCATAGCAGTTTCGCCAGATGGCAAGATAGTCAATGAACAGCAACTGGCTGAGTTGGCCGACGCAGCCAAGGCGATTGACTGGCTGAATGAATGCGCGGGCCGTTTCGCCTTCCTAATTGTCTCAGACACATTCTCGCGATTCTACCTAGATCCGCTGGGAACCCTGGGTGCGGTTTACAACCGTCAAGAAGGCGTCGTTTCATCAACACTCAACTTGGGGATTACTCGCTCAATAATAACAAACGAGGCCTATCCGCTGACGGAACTTGCAACCCAAGCCAAGGCAAGGTTCGCCTTCGGGCATACGCCCGATGCACATGTGAAGCGTATCTTGCCGAACCACTATCTCGACTTGAATGAATTTCAACTTTGCCGGTTTTGGCCCGGCGCAGACAGTCTTGTTGATGCGGAACTGAACGATGATGAGGCATTGCTGCGGTTCATTGCCACCCGTTTGAGCCAAATTGTAGGAGCATTGGCAAATCAATTTAATGGGACAAAGCTGCCGCTATCGGGTGGGTTAGACAGCCGGGTACTTTTGGCATGTGCAAAGCCTTTTCTGGATCGTATCGAATTGTTTTCGCACGCCGAAAGCATGATGAGCCGCAGAGATACGAGAATTGCAAGGGAACTTGCCAGCGCGACGGGCCAGCGCATCAGTATCTTTGATCCTCTGAGAGATGACAAACATCAGATTGGCGGCGAGGCCAAATTGAGCGCTCTAAGCGATGCTTACCATATTGCTGTTGGTGGGGACCTGTCTGGGGACGCGCTACCAAAGGTCAGGTTAGAAGTTCTTGAGGCCCTGCCAAAAGGCGGTTTGGTTCTGCGGGGAAATGGCGTTGATTTTTTAAAGGCAGTCTTATGGCGCCGTGGGATCGCTGAGTTCAAGAATTCCTCAAGCCACAATCCATGGACCGGGCTCAAAATGATGATGCTGACAGATCGCGAAACTATGCGTTCACTGCCCCAGGCCGCTAGCCGGAGCCTCATTGACTCCTATCGGAAATGGTATGCAGACCTAGTCGGCGTTGCACGGGAACGCCCCTTTGATTTAATGTTCGCAGAACAGTTCTTACCGCATGGCACCGGAAATTTCTTTTACGGTTTTTCTAGGAATTTCTACATGTGTCCATTCAATGATCGGAAATTGCTAGCTGCAGCAATGTCTTTGTCACCTTGGCGTCGCTCGCAGTTCCATTATACAGAAAGTATAATTGCAACGATGGCGCCTGAATTACGTGCAATCAGATATACCCGCAAAGCCGTAACCGAACTTTTGTCGGCGAAAGCTGACGATGATCCACAATGGTTCACAAAATAGCCGCTACGACAGTCGCGCGAGCTACCTTTTGTGTACCACCAGCACCTGATCGCGCCGTTGTTTTTGATATTTGACCTGGAACATGAAACATCCGGAAAAATCAGGTCGCAGCGCGTCAAACTCGGCAGCAATCTGCGGGTCGTTGTGGGTGAATGCGCGATCTTGCAAGTATGATTGAAACAGCGCTGCGGTCTTTGTGACGCCGCGTTGTTCATAGGTCTTGGGCTGCCAGCGCAGATCTTCGATGATGTAGAGGCCGCCCGATCGTAACTTGGGAAAGAGTGTCAGGAATGCATTCTGCTGGTGATGCGAGGCGTGTGAGGCATCGTCGATAATGATATCGAGATCTGGCAGCCTTTCGGTTGCGGTTGCGATATTTGTCCGGGCATCCATATCACATTGCACGAATGAAAACCGCGGATGGGTGAACCAGGAAAAATCCGAGATATCCAATCCGAAAATCCGGGCTTTGCTGAAATACTCCAGCCACATCCGGATCGATGGCAGGTCCTTGGTTTCACGATCGGCTGCGATGCCGTGTTCTGGGCCCCCGATCAGCAACCCCATCTCCAGGAAGGTAATGGGGCGATCAATGAAAGGCTGGAACAGCATATGGTAAAGCTCGGTGTATCTGTGCTTTTTTGACCCTTTGTCAGAGCCGAACTTATCCGCAAGATCTGTCAGGTTCATCTTTTCTCAACTTTTCGTCTGCTCGGATGGTGTCTTTGCCCACCGTGCGGCATAGTCGCCTTGCTGAACATTTTGCACCTTCCTGATCTGATTGGCATTGGGCGGTTTCTGAATGACGTAATAAAGATACCAACGCCCATGTAGATCGCGCCCGCGAAAGCGCGCCCCTGCCTTGCCGGTGTCTGAGACATGGATGACAGGTAGCGATGGATCATGACAGACTGCATCGCAAGTCCTGACGACACAATGCCGCGTGTCCTGCCAATAGCGCCAGACCAGTTCTGGGCTGAACTGATAGAACCCATGCCCTGCCCATCCAGTCATGCCGTTGACAGAAATGAATATCCCGTCGTCCTTGAGCATGTGAAACACATTGTCCAGGGCCTGCGGCGTATTGAAAACATGCTCGATCGTGCCACCGTCAATGATCACATCAAACTTCCGGCGCAGCTTTGCTGGAATTGGTTCGTTCAGATCATGGGTAAAGTCGCAGGCCTCATAGTCCGAATAGTCGAGCGATTTGGTGGGCGGATACCCGATTTTTTCAAGAAATGTTTCCGCAAAACCGTCGTCCTGCCGGTACAGGCTGTAATCGGCCTCAAGACCGGCGGCCCGCAGCGCGCGTCGAAAAAAACGGCGTCCCTTCGGTCCGACCCGCAGGCCTTGCCGGCCCAGCATCACGCTGGATAACTTTCCCGCAACCAGCGGCTGTGTCTCGATCAATTTGATCCCGAATGCTGCGTCGATCCCCAAAACAATTCGCGTCCTCTCTGGCCCGTGGTCTGGCCTATCATGGTGTGGACATCCCGCCTAGTCACGCATACCGTATTTATGGCACTTAATAGGATAAGACAGGCGTATCAGGCATCAGCAGGGCAGCTGTTGGTGACACCGATACGGGGTACGAAAGCGCTCTATGACATCAGATGACGAAGGACCCGAAACGCCCGATCGCCCTGCCGAAGGAGAGCTGCCGGATATCGCGCAACCGCTGTGGTTTTCAGAACTGGCACCCGGTGGCAATGGCGAAGGTTTTTTTGAAAAGACCACGCGCCATTCACTGATGTTTGTGCGGCGCGCGCGCCCTGTTTTGTTTGTTTCCTTCGACAATCTTTCCAACGTCAACGACAATGGGCCTGAACGAGGCCCCTGGGCCTATAAATTCGCCCGTGACCTGTCGGTATCGCACCTTGGTGTCATGGCACATGGCAAGATGTGGTATCGCGATGCGGATCTGATCGCGCGGATGCAAAGGCTGGCTGATGACGGATTCTTTGCGCAGTTCGAACGGGTGGTGTTCAGCGGGTCGTCGATGGGGGCCTTTGCAGCTCTTGTGTTTTCCTCTCTTTCCCCTGGCGCCCATGTGCTTGCCTTCAACCCGCAATCCACACTTGATGCGGATTTGGTGCCCTGGGAAGAACGCTATTGGATCGGCCGCCGCCAGGACTGGACATTGCCGCTGAGCGACGCAAGAGACACGCTATCGCAAGCCGCGCGCGTGCATGTGTTCTACGACCCCTATTTTGAACCTGATCGCCGCCATTTCGAGCGGATTGATGGCCCGAACGTAACGGGCTATAAATGCTGGTTTTCAAATCATAAGTCTGCCGTCTTCCTACGCAAGATTGACGCTCTTAAACCGATCATGACGGCCGGATTGCTGGATGAATTGGCACCTGATCAGTTTTACAGACTTTATCGAAAACGACGCGAATTGCGCTGGTATGCGGGTGCTTTGGCCGGCCATTTTTCGGACCGGGGCCGCGATGCGATGGCCAAAAGGGCCCTCATGAACTTCCGGCGCCTGAAGCGAGAGCGCACGGCACATCAAGAGGCCGAGAATGTCTGATCCATCCCCCAGTTACACCATCGTCACCACGATGAAAAACGAAGGCCCATTCATTCTTGAATGGATCGCCTACCACAGGTCGATCGGTTTCACCGATTTCACCGTCTTTACGAATGATTGTGACGACGGAACTGACGACATCATCATCCGGTTACAGGAATTGGGTGTCGCCTCGCATGTCGCCAACAAGCTCAAGCCAGGACAGAGCCCCCAACGCAAGGCGCTGCGAAGGTCACAATGGCATGACAAGACCCAGGAGGCAGATTGGCTCATGTGTGCCGATGTGGATGAGTTCCTGGTAATCAGGGATGGCGCGGGACACCTGCGTGATCTGATGGCAAAGGTCGGAGATGTTGATGCCATTTCTTTTTGTTGGAAGCTGTTCGGACATGGTCAGGTCGAAGAGTTTGAACCTGGATTCGTGACCGAACAGTTCTTTTGGGCGGCACCGGAGCATTCATATCCAAACCAACGGTGCTCGGGGATGAAAACCCTCATGCGCAACAATGAAAAATTTGTGCGCCTCAAGATTCATCGCCCCCTTGTTGCAGAGGACCCCAAAAACCTTCGTTGGGTTGATGCAGGCGGCCAGCCAATGCCCCCAAGATATCTGCGTTCAAAGTGGTCTGCTCACCGGGGTTTTTCCCACAGGTTTGCGCGCCTGCATCATTACGCTGTCCGTTCAATCGACAGCTTTCTGGTCAAGCGCGACCGGGGGCGCACGAACCATATCAACGCCGATCAGGGTATCGACTATTGGCAGTCAATGAATACCAACCATGAATACGACGATGCCATTCTGGCCCGCCTTCCCGCGGCCAGGACAGAGTACAACAAGTTGATTGCGGACCCTGTTTTGGCAGAGCTTCACCGGGCCGCCTGCGACTGGCACATTGCCAAGATCAAGGAACTGAAGGGCCGCGAAGGGTGGCCGGAATTCCGCGCGGAAATCGCGCGCATCGACCCTGGCGCGGATTGGCGCGATGAAAACCAAGATGGCTGAACCTTGCACGGTCTTGCACGGCGGCTTTCACAAGACCGCATCGACGTTCCTTCAAAAGGCGCTGCAACGCAACAAGGGTAAGCTGGCCAGGGACGGTGTGCATTATGTTCCCCACCGGGATCTGCGCCTGCATTTCACTGTGCCTTGTCAGCAGAACGCCTATCAGGCCGTTGGCATAAAAAGAAAAACAGTTGTCAGCGATGACCAGTTGAAGCAGATGGCCGACACCTTCTTTGCTCCTGTAGAGACGGACCCACCCCAGAGGCTTATCCTTTCGGACGAAAACTTTGCCGGGCATTGCGGCAACTGCGTCAAAACTGGTCAGCTTTATCGTTATAGGGATCCTTTCATCGCGTCCTTTGCCAAGGCGACGCCCTACCCTGTCGAGGAGATATTCCTGTCGGTGCGCAACTACGCCGATTTTTTTGCTGGTGCCTATGTCGAGTATGTCCGATCACTTCAGGAAGACAGCACGACGATCACGACGCCCCGGATGATGCGGACGCGCGTTTTCAACCACATGCCGGGCTGGAACGGTGTCATCAATGTTGTCATCAAACATTTTCCGCAAGCGCGTATTTTCGTGTGGCGCTTTGAGGATTTCGTGGCTGATGACCGGATGGCGCCCGCGATCCTTCAAAGGCTGGCAGGCGATGCTGTGAATGTGCAGGATTTCAAGGTGCCCAAGGGCAACAGCCGACGGCAGTCTGCATCCGCAGTTGCCATGGCCAAGTTGGAACGCATCGCCCTGACCGAAGGGATACCGCAGATGGTCGCGCAGCGAAAAGACATCCAGTCCAGATATCCGCGAAACGCGCAAAACGGACGGTTTGACCCCTGGGACGGATGGGAACGCGCGCATCTGACCCGGCTTTACGCGCAAGACATTGCACGGTTGCAGACGAACAGGTCGGTGACACTGCTTGAGCCGTCAACCATGTTTTCCTGAACAAATCTGTTTTGACCAATTGTTTAAAGCTGTTAGAGACAGGACATGACCCACTCAATCCTGATCCTCAATGGTCCGAACCTGAACCTGCTTGGCACCCGTCAGCCGGAAGTTTACGGTCCGACAACGCTGGAAGACATTGAAGCGCTTTGCCATGCCAAAGCCCAGGCGCTTGGCGTTGATGTCACCTTCGCCCAAAGCAATCACGAAGGCGAACTGGTTGATATGCTTCATGCCGCGCGCGGTACACATGCCGGGATCATTCTGAATGCTGGCGCCTATACGCATACCTCGGTGGCGCTGATGGACGCGATTTCCAGCATCATGGTGCCCGTGGTGGAATTGCACCTGTCGAATATTCATGCCCGCGAGGAATTTCGCCAGAAGTCCTATATTGCGCCTGTCGCTGTTGGTCAGATTTGTGGGTTTGGGGCGGCGGGCTATTCGCTCGCTCTGGAAGCCATCTTGGCTTACATCGGAGAGGCGGGATGACATCCCTTTTGGCGCAGCTTGACAAGCTGACCAATGCCCGCACTGTTGAAGAACTGTGGGATGTCCACACCCGTCAGATGGAGACCTACGGGTTTGACCGCCTGGTGTATGGTTTCACCCGCTACCGCACATCGACCGGCCTGGGCAATCCACAGGATTGGGTTTTGTTGTCAACGCAAAGCCCGGAATACATGAAGGCTTTCGTTGATTAGGGCCTTTATCATCACGCACCGATGCTGGGTTGGGCTCTGGCCAACGACGGCGCGTGCAGTTGGCGCTGGATGATGGATATGAACCGGGTGGATGACCTGACCCCCAGCGAAGTGCGGGTGATGGAATTCAACAAATCCATGCAGGTGACGGCGGGGTATACCGTCAGCTTCCGTTCCATATCAGAGCGGACAAAGGGTGCCATTGCGCTCACGGCACGGCCCGGTGTGACCCAGGACACGGTGGAACAGACCTGGTCCAGGCACGGTGATGAAATCATCGTGATGAACAATGTCATGCATCTGAAGTTACTGACGCTGCCCTATTTCGGCGATCGTAACCTGACCAGGCGTCAGCGCGAAGTGCTGCAATGGGTGGGCGATGGCAAAACGACACAGGATATCGCGGGTCTGTTGGGCCTGACGTCCGCGACGGTTGAAAAGCACCTGCGTCTGGCGCGAGAGGCCCTTGATGTAAAAACGACCGCGCAGGCTGTGCTGAAGGCTGCCCTTTACAACCAGATGTACGTGATGGATCAAGACGCCTTCTGAGCAATCTTGTTGCGCCTGGCGCAGGACTTCTTTCAGAAAATTATCCAAAGGTCGGGAATTCCCTACTTCCCCGACAGAGAGGAAAATGACACCATGGCACTGTTCCGTGAGTGGTGGCCTTAGGCCTGGGAACATGGGGTCATAAACTTTGTCATTTCAAGGCTCTGTGACCCTTCTCCGGGTAACCGGACGTTGGCGTGGCGGGTTTGCCCGTTCACGTCAACACCACCGACCCGTGCCGGACCTTCGTCCCGAATCTGGTCTGGCACGGCCTTCGTTGCGTCACCGGCTTTCTTCCGCGTCTGGTGTCGCGCTTTTCTCCCCAGAAAAGGGAAAGCGGCCCGCCTATCCTCTGCAAGCGGGCCGTTTTCGGCCGGTCGGCTCATGGCCCGTCCCGTGCAATGAAAAACGGCCCGCCGCGCATGCAGCAGGCCGTCATCATTCATTCAGAAAGCCATTAGCCGTTCAGCTTGGCCACTTCTGCGGCGAAGTCCTCTTCGACTTTCTCGATACCCTCGCCCACAGCCAACCGTGTGTAGCCCGTGATTTCAACGCCGGCTTCCTCGGCTGCCTTGGCAACTGTCAGGTCCGGGTTTACGACGAATTGCTGGTTCAGCAGGGTGACCTCGGCCATGTATTTTTTCATCCGGCCCACGATCATCTTTTCGATCACCGCTTCTGGCTTGCCGCTTTCGCGAGCGATGTCCATCTGGACCTGCTTTTCCTTCTCAACCACAGCCGGGTCAAGGTCCGCTTCGGACAGGGATGCGGGGTTTGCCGCCGCGATATGCATCGCGACCTGGCGGCCGAATGCCTCGTTGTCTCCGGTCATCGCAACCAGAACACCGATATTGCCCATGCCGGGTGCAGCGGCGTTATGCACGTAGTTCACAACGGTCTGCCCTTCGAGAGCCGCCATGCGGCGCACGGACATGTTTTCCCCGATGACAGCAACCGCGTCGGTGACTGTCTGCTCGACCGATTTGCCGCCCATGTCGGTGGCTTTCAGACCGTCGATGTCGGATGTGCCCAGGGCCACCTCTGCAATGCCACCAACCATCTTCTGGAAATCAGCATTTTTCGCAACAAAATCGGTTTCGGAGTTCACTTCAACCGCAACACCTTTGCCGTCCTTGACGGCAACAGCGACGAGGCCCTCGGCCGCGGTCCGACCGGATTTCTTGGCCGCTTTCGCAAGGCCCTTGGTGCGCAGCCAGTCAACAGCGGCTTCCATGTCGCCGTCGTTTTCTGTCAGCGCCTTTTTGGCGTCCATCATGCCTGCGCCTGTGCTGTCGCGCAGCTCTTTCACCATTGCAGCGGTGATTGCCATGTTACGTCTCCTTTGGAGGGAATTGGGGGTTTCGGGCGGGGCGTCACACCCCTGCCCGTCTGATTTGCGGCGCTTACTCGGCCGGAGCGGCTTCAGCGGCGGCTTCTTCAGCAACCACTTCTTCTGCCAGCTCTTCCATTTCGCCCATGTCGACGCCTGCAGCGCCCAGCTGTGCTGTCATACCGTCAAGGGCAGCGCGTGCGGCCAGATCAGTGTAAAGCGCAATCGCGCGGGCCGCGTCATCGTTGCCGGGGATCACATAATCCACGCCAGCGGGGGAACAGTTGGTGTCCACCACAGCCACGACCGGAATGCCCAGTTTGTTGGCTTCGGCGATGGCCAGATCTTCCTTGTTTACATCGATGACGAACAGAAGGTCAGGCACGCCACCCATTTCGCGGATACCGCCCAATGATGCTTGCAGCTTGCCCTGCTCACGCTCCATGCCAAGACGTTCCTTCTTGGTCAGACCGGCAAAGCCGTTTGCGGATGCTTCATCAATCGCTTTCAGGCGGTTGATGGATTGCGAAACAGTCTGCCAGTTCGTCAGCGTGCCGCCCAACCAGCGGTGGTTCATGTAGAACTGCGCGGATTTCTCTGCCGCTTCCATGATCGGCTTGGCTGCCTGACGCTTGGTGCCGACGAACAGCACGCGGCCGCCTTTGGCGACGGTATCGCGGATAACCTGCAACGCCTGATCCAGCATCGGAACCGTCTGTGTGAGGTCCATGATGTGGATGCCGTTGCGTGATCCGTAAATGTATTGATCCATCTTTGGGTTCCAGCGCGCTGTCTGGTGGCCAAAGTGTACGCCTGCTTCAAGCAGCTGACGCATGGTGAACTCAGGTAAGCCCATGTCGTTTTCCTTTTGTCGGTTTCAGCCTCAGCGGGGGATAGATCCCGGATGAACTCCGGGACAACCGATGGATCCTTTGGGATGTCTCCCCATTGGACCCGCCCCCGCCTGCGGGATTAAGTGAGCGCGCTATAGCGGGGGTTTGGGCGCGGTGCAAGCCTCTGGATGCCTGCCGCGCGGGATTTTTGGCAAGATGATAAGCTGGACACCGGCAATGATGCTGTAGCAGCCGGCGACTCGCTGTGGGTCCATCTGACGTTTGATGTGTCTGCGTAAGGCTTGCTCTTGCCGCGTCACTGGGTCAGAACGCATACATGACAAAGACCCCTGATATTTTATGCATCGGATCGGTGCTGTGGGACGTGATCGGTCGTGCCGCCAGCCATATGCGTGTCGGCTCAGACGTGCCGGGCCGCATCACGCGCCTGCCCGGCGGGGTGGCGATGAATATCGCGATGACCCTGCGCCGATTTGGCATGGCCCCTGCCCTGCTCACGGCTATCGGACGTGACGCGGAAGGCGACGAACTGATCGGCGAGGCGAGGCGAATGGGGATGATCTGCGATCATGTCTATCGCTCGGAAGATTTGCCCACGGATGTCTACATGGCCATCGAAGGCGCAAATGGATTGGTTGCAGCGATTGCCGATGCCCACTCGCTCGAAGCGGCGGGCGACAAGATCTTGCGCCCGTTAGAGGATGGGACACTGGGGTCCGGGGTCGCTCCGTTTGCGGGGCCTGTCGCGCTCGATGGCAACCTGACCGAGGAACTCCTGCAATCCATCACTGCCTCACCCTTTTTTGCGGCGGCGGATTTGCGGGTCGCGCCTGCTTCACCGGGTAAGGCAGAGCGTCTGTTGGCGCTGTTGGCGCACCCTTCGGCCACCTTCTATGTGAACCTCGAGGAAGCCGGGCTGTTGTGTCAGGCAACATTTACAGAGGCCACCAGTGCCGCCGCCGCCTTGATCGCGCGCGGCGCGCATCGCGTGCTGGTGACCGATGGCGGCAGATCGGCGTCAGAAGGGACCGCAGGCGATATCATCACGCAAACACCGCCTGCGGTGATGGTGACGCGAGTGACCGGCGCTGGCGATACTTTCATGGCCGCCCATATCGCGTCCGAAGCCCAGGGCATGGACCGCAACGCCGCCCTTGCCCGGGCGCTGAATGCGGCTGCCACCTATGTATCCGGAGAAACCCCCCTATGATCCCGATCCGTTTGAGTGCGGAGGTTGCGCAGGCCCGTGCCTCTGGCGCGGCCATCGTCGCCCTTGAAAGCACGATCATCACCCATGGAATGCCCTTTCCGCAGAATGTCGAAACGGCACGGCTGGTCGAGGCGGATATTCGCGCGGCCGGTGCCGTGCCCGCAACGATCGCAGTGATGGATGGCACATTGCATGTGGGGCTTGAGGCAGATGCCCTTGAGGCCCTGGGCCAGGCAGGAAATGTGGCCAAACTGTCGCGCGCCGATATTGCGGCTTGCATCGCGACAGGAGGCACTGGCGCCACGACCGTCGCCGCAACAATGATTGCCGCTCATCTGGCGGATATCCGTGTTTTTGCCACCGGCGGTATTGGCGGCGTCCACCGCGGGGCCGAAGCGACCTTTGATATTTCTGCCGATCTGCAAGAGCTGGCGCAAACGCCTGTCACCGTTGTGGCCGCCGGGGCCAAGGCGATCCTTGATCTGCCAAAGACCTATGAGGTGCTGGAAACCCTCGGCGTGCCTGTCATTGCCTACGGGCAGGACAGCCTGCCCGCGTTCTGGTCAGCAACATCTGACATGGCCGCCCCTTTGCGGATGGACACCCCCGCCCAGATCGCCAGGGCGCAACAGATGCGCAGGGATATGGGCCTTCAGGGCGGTCAATTGGTGACCAATCCGATCCCGCGCGAGGCCGAGATCCCGGCCGATGATCTGCAACCGATCATCGAGCAGGCACTGGCAGAAGCAGCCGCGCAGGGGATCAGCGCCAAGGCTGTAACGCCGTTTCTTTTGGGTCGAATTTTTGAATTGACCGAAGGGCGATCCTTGCAGGCCAACATTGCTTTGGTGCGCAACAATGCGCGGCTGGCAGCACAAATTGCCATCGCAATGGGGGAAATTGCGGCGTGATCTTTCCAAGACAGGTTGCTGCCTTGCGTCCCAACACATAAGTGTGCCTTCAGGAAAATTGAGAAGACAAAGATGATCGACCCTCATTCAGACGAAGCCAAACGGCGCAGCCAGCCGGGTATCATCGCCCGTCTGCGCAGCAATTTCCTTGCCGGTCTGATCATCGTCGCCCCGATCGGACTGACGATCTGGCTGATCTGGACGGTCGTGGGCTGGGTCGATAGCTGGGTTTGGCCGTTTATCCCTGATGCTTACCAGCCGACCGCGTTGCTCAATGCGCTGCTGGGCCGAGAAGGCGCGGATATGATCGTGGTGAATGTCCGGGGCGTCGGCGTTGTCATCTTCCTGCTTTTCACCGTGCTGGTCGGCTGGATCGGCAAGGGCCTGATCGGGCGGTCCTTTCTGGGGATCGGAGAAAGACTGGTGGACCGGACGCCCGTTGTGCGGTCGATCTACAATGCGGTCAAACAGATTGCCGAAACGGTGTTTTCACAGCGCGAAACCTCGTTCGACAAGGCCTGCCTGGTGGAATATCCGCGCCGGGGGATCTGGGCGATTGCCTTTATTTCGATCAATGCCAAGGGCGAGATTGATGCCAAACTGAATGACGGCGAACCTTTCGTGACCGTGTTCTTGCCGACAACACCAAACCCGACCTCTGGATTCCTGCTGTTCCTGCCACAACGCGACGTCCAACCGCTTGATATGTCGGTTGAGGACGCTGCGAAGCTGGTGATCTCAGCGGGCCTTGTCTATCCCAATGGCAAGACCCCCGTCGAAGTCAAGAACCCCACTGAATAAATGATATTGGCCCCGGCACTGACAGGCTTTGCCACGGCGTTTACGCTGATCCTGGCGATTGGCGCGCAAAATGCCTTTGTCCTGCGCCAGGGTCTGGCGCACGCGCATGTCTTCTGGCTTTGTCTGCTCTGTGCGGTGTCGGATGCTGTGCTGATCACTGCGGGGGTGTTGGGCTTTGGCTATATCGTCACGCTTTACCCCATGCTGCCGCAAATCATGGCCTGGGGCGGAGCGGCTTTCCTGCTGGTTTACGGGGCGTTGCGGCTTTGGGCGGCCTGGCAGGGCGAATATGCGTTGCAGGTGGCTGGAAAGAGTGCGGGGTTGGCGGCGACGCTGGCCACCGGTGCGGCCTTCACCTGGCTCAATCCGCATGTCTATCTTGACACATTGGGTCTGGTGGGCGCCGTTTCCACGCAATATACTGATCCGCTTGAAAAAACCGCCTTCGCGATCGGCGCTGTGACTTCATCTTTCGTGTTCTTTTTCAGCCTGGGCTATGGCGCGCGACTGCTGGCACCAGTCATGCAGTCAGCGCGCGCATGGCGCTATCTGGATTTGCTGATCGGGCTGGTGATGTGGGCCCTGGCCATCAAACTGCTTAGCTGAACATTTCCGCCAGGTTGACCGAACTGCGTTTGCCAAGGTCTTTCTTGTGAGCCTTGAGAAACCGGTCGGCGGCATCCTCGCCCGCCTCTTTCAGGCGCCGGATGATGACTGCGGTCGGGATTGTCTTGGTGGCGACGTTAAGCTGGTTCATCAGCGCGTCATCCGCGATCATATGCACCAGCACATCCTTCATCGTCCCCGGCTTGACCGCCCCTTCGGCAAGCAGCCGCCGGACGAATTCAATCGCGCGCAATTCGCGCAAGAGCGAGCTGTTGAAACTGATTTCATTCACCCGGTTCTCGATGGACTGACTGTCCAACGGCAATTCTTCCCGGTACAGCGGATTGATATTCACAATCAGAATGTCATCGGGCAGGTCCTGGGCAAAGAGCGGAAAGAGCGCAGGGTTTCCGGTATATCCCCCGTCCCAGAACGCCTCGACCTGGCCGGTCTGAGGGTCCTTGAATTCGACGGCCTGAAACAGGCTGGGCAGACAGGCCGAGGCCATGAACACCTCTGGTGTGATCTCATCGCCGGTAAAGACGCGGATCTTGCCGGACCGCACATTGGTCGCGCAGATGTGCAATGCCGGACCGCCCTTTGCACAAACCGCGTCATAGTGGAATTTCTGCACGATGCGGGCCAACGGGTTCTGCATCGCCGGGCCATAGACGTAAGGTGACAGCATCCGCGTGGTCATATCAAAGGCGGTGTAGGCCGGCGAATACTTGAGCGCCTTCGCCCAGATCTCGACGGTGGGGCCAGCCGCGGTCATCCAGGGCGCGAATTCCGGGTCAGTCACACCACCGATTTGCCCCCAGAGCCATTCCAGGTTTTCAATCGCCCCTTCCCGGCCATTTGTCACCCAGCCGGACTTGAGCGCCGCCGCATTCAGCGCCCCCGCCGAGGTGCCCGAGATGGCGGCAATTTCAATATCTTCCTCGCGCAGCAGGCGGCCCAGCACACCCCAGGTGAACGCACCATGCGCACCGCCGCCCTGAAGTGCGAGGTTGATCCGCATCACATTGCCGTCCAGCCGCCATCGACGCTGATGGTCGTGCCGGTGATTTGCGCGGCCGCGTCAGAGCATAAAAAGACAGTGGTGCCGCCGATTTGTTCAAGTGTGGCAAATTCTTTCGAGGGCTGGCGCGCCAAAAGAACATCGCGCACCACCTCTTCGCGGGTCATGTCATATTCCTTCATCGTTTCGGGGATTTGGGAATCGATCAAAGGCGTCAGCACATAGCCCGGGCAAATCGCGTTGCAGGTAATCGGGTCCTGCGCCGTTTCCAACCCGATGGTCTTGGTCATCCCGACGATCCCGTGTTTGGCGGCCACATAGGCCGACTTATAGGGGGATGCCCGCAGTCCATGCGCCGATGCGATATTCACGATCCGGCCCCAGCCGCGGTCCCGCATGCCCGTGACAGCGGCCGCCGTGGTGTGAAAAGCAGAACTGAGGTTGATCGCAATGATCATGTCCCATTTCTCGGTGGGGAACTCCTGGACCGGGGCGACGTGCTGGACCCCGGCGTTGTTGACCAGAATATCGCAGCCCCCTGCTTCGGTCACAAGGCGGCGACAATCCTCTGCCTTGGACATGTCAGCGGCGATGTATTTGGCTGTTACCCCGTGGGTTTGGGCGATCTCGGCGGCAAGGGCGTGATCTTCATCGCGGTCAGTAAATGAGTTCAGCACCACATTGGCACCGCTCTTGGCCAACTCGCGGGCAACCCCCAGCCCGATGCCCGAGTTTGATCCGGTAATGATGGCGGTTTTTCCTGTCAGCGACATATCCTGGCTCCAATGCTTCCCTGTTGCGACTCACCTAATATGCTGCAACTGCGAATTCCAGATGACGCGCCCGATTGCCCTAAAAAAAACGCCCGCACAAGGCGGGCGTAAAGTTATTGAGGCAGGTTTCATACAGGCAAGAAACCTATCGAGCAGTGACCTCTTTATAAGCAATGACTTGCGCGCCTCCAAGCTAAAAGTTTGAAAAGGTTGAAAACCCTCACTACGATCCCGGCATAACAAAGAACGCAGCAGCAAGGGGCACCATCTCATGACATCACATTCGGGCAAAAAAATACGCAGCGCGGTCATCGCAGTGGCGCTTGGGCTGGCTGGTCAATTCGCCGCAGCGCAGCCTCAATATGGCATAGCTATGTATGGAGATCCTGCCCTACCACCTGATTTTGTGTCTTTGCCCTATGCCAATCCCGACGCGCCCAAGGGCGGGCAGATCGTCACAGCAGAGGTCGGCAGCTTTGACAGCCTCAATCCGTTCATCCGCAAAGGGTCGGTTCCGTGGCAGCTGAGATTTTTTCTTGGCGAAAGCTTCATGGGGCGGTCTTTGGACGAACCGTTCACGCTCTATGGCGTTTTGGCCGAATCGGTTGAGACCGGACCGAACCGTGAATGGGTTGAATTTACCCTGCGCGAAGGGGCTGAATTCTCGGACGGCAGTCCTGTTACCATCGAAGATGTGATGTGGTCTTATGAAACCTTGGGCACGCTGGGCCACCCGCGCTATCTGGGCTTTTGGGCGAAGGTGGCAAGCATGGAACAGACCGCAGAACGATCTGTCCGCTTCACCTTTAACGTGGAGGACCGCGAGCTGGCCTTGCTGGCAGGCATGCGCCCGATCCTGAAGAAAGCGCAGTGGGAAGGCGTTGATTTTGCTGACAGCACCACCGAGGTTGTGCCCATCACATCAGCCCCATATGTGATCGATGATTTTGAGCCCGGTCGCTTTGTGTCGCTGCGCCGCAACCCCGACTACTGGGGGGCCGAAGTGCCATTCCGCGTCGGCACCAACAATATCGACGAAGTGCGGCTGGAGTTCTTTGGCGATGAGACCGCCGCCTTTGAGGCGTTCAAGGTGGGTGAGGTCAATTCCAACCGCGAATTCAATGTGGCCCGGTGGGAAAGCCAGTATAACTTTCCTGCCGTACAGGATGGCGATGTGGTGCTGTCGGTCCTGCCCCATGAACGCCCGTCGGGCATGACCGGTTTCGTGATGAACACCCGTCGCGATCAATTCGCCGATTGGCGCGTGCGGGATGCCATGCTCAATGTGTTCAATTTCGAATTCATCAATGAAACCATGACCGGATCCGCGCAACCGCGCATCACGTCATACTGGTCGAATTCACCTCTCAGCATGGAAGCAGGGCCGGCGACGGGCCGGGTCCTGGAATTTCTCGCACCTTTCGCCGCTGACCTGACCCCCGGCACGCTGGAGGGCTATGCCCTGCCGGTGAGCGACGGGACAGAGCGGAACCGTGCAGGCACATCTGCCGCTTTGGCCCAGATGGAGGCCGCAGGCTGGACCGTGCAGGATGGCGCCATGGCGAATGCAGATGGCACGCCGTTCACCTTTGAAATCCTGTTGCGGCAGGGCGGGTCAGAAAATCAGGCCATCATCGACATTTATGTGGAATCACTGGCGCGCATCGGCGTCACGCCGACCGTTTCTGTCGTTGACAGCGCCCAGTTCAACGAGCGCCTGGATGCCTATGATTTCGACATGACCTACTATCGGCGCGGGTTGTCGCTTTCGCCCGGCAACGAGCAGTTCAGCTACTACGGGTCAGAAAATGCCGACCAACACGGCGGTCGCAACCTGATGGGGGTCAAATCACCTGCAATCGATGCGATGATCGGGCGATTGCTGACATCCGAAAGCCAGGACGACTTTGTGGCCGCGGTGAAAGCCTTGGATCGCACACTGACCGCCGGCCGCTATGTCTTGCCCATCTATCAGTGGAACATCAGTCGCATCGCCCACGCAAAAGAGCTGAAATATCCCGATACCCTGCCGATCTTTGGTGATTGGCCCGGCTGGCAGCCTGATGTGTGGTGGTACGAAGAGGGTTAAGACATATCGCTCTGACGGGACAGCACTAGGTGAGCGACGTCACCCATAGGATCGTGGCGTCCTCAGCACTGGTGGAGACCACGTTATGCCCCATCGCGGCGTCATAATAGGTGCTGTCGCCACGTTTGAGGTCAACCGGCTCGTAAAATTCGGTATAGAGCCGGATCTGCCCGGTCAGGACATAGAGAAACTCTTCTCCGTCATGGCGCACCCAGCCGTCGAAATCCTCAGCGTTTCGGGCACGCACGCGGGTGCGATAGGGCAGCATCTTTTTGGTGGTCAGTGTTTCCGCCAAAAGCGCATGTTCATAGGTCGTGGTGACTTTCCTGGCTTCCTCGCCATTGTGGGTCACGGCCATTCGTCCATTGACCTGCCCTCGTGACGGCGGGGTGAACAACTGCGGGACCGAAATCTCGAGCCCCACCGCCAGCTTTTTCAGCGCGTCATAGGTCGGCGACATCTGCCCGTTCTCGATCTTGGACAGGGTTGAACGCGCAAGACCCGCCTGTTGGGCCGCCTGCTCCAGCGTCCAGTTGCGCGCCTTGCGCAGATCACGCACCCGCGCGCCCAGATCAAGAGGCTGCGCCACGCCGGTTTCGCCACTTTCACGCGCGATGCGGATCAGGTTCTCTGGGTCAGTCTCTGCCATGCCCGTCTCATAAGCAGCGCCCGGGCATCTTGCAACCAGCCCCGGGTCCGGCAGCATTTGGGCTATTGCGGGGTTTTATGTGGCCGCGGACGTGATAGAGGACAGACAACTGCGTGGATCCTGTGGTCAGCCGACGGCCCGACCAGAGCAAGCGCATCTGTTGATTGCCGACGTCATCCGCCGTGTTGGGCAACAACGAAACATTGCGCCATGGCGCGCGCGCCGCATGGGAGGCCAGTTATGGTCAAGCTTGATATCATTTCCGATCCGATCTGCCCCTGGTGCTATATCGGCAAGACCAATCTTGATAAGGCGCTGGAGCAGTTTCCCGACCACCCTTTCACAATCGAATGGCATCCGTTTCAACTGAACCCCGACATGCCCGCTGAAGGCATGGACCGGCGCGCCTATCTGGAAGGGAAATTCGGTGGCAAGGAGGGCGCCATAAAAGCCTATGCGCCGGTCGTGGAGCATGCCAAGCGCTCTGGTGCCCACATCAACTTCGACGCGATCAAGAAAACACCCAACACCATTGATGCCCACCGCCTGATCCACTGGGCCGGGATCGAACAGCGGCAGTCCTTTGTTGTTGATCTGCTGTTCAAGGCCTATTTCGTGGAAGGGCGCGATATCGGGGATCGCGAAGTGCTGGCGGACATTGCCGACACTGCCGAAATGGATGCCGCGACCGTCACGAAGCTTCTGGCATCCGACGCCGACACCGATGACATTCGCGCCCGTGACCAACACAGCCGGGACATGGGTGTCAACTCGGTGCCGACCTTCATCGTTGCCCAAAGGCATGCCGTTCCGGGCGCACAACCGCCCGAGATGTGGGTGGGGGTGATCCAGGAAATGATGGATCAGATGGCAGCCTCGGAATGACCGCCAAGACCGCCGCAACGGCGCCGCCAAAGCGCCTGCCGCAAACTGAATTCATCGCGCTCATGGCAATGCTCATGGGGACAATTGCGTTTTCCATCGACGCGATGCTGCCGGCCCTGCCGCAAATCGGGGAAACGCTGTCGCCCGATAATCTCAATCGCGCGCAGTTGATCATCACGAGTTTCATGCTTGGCTTGGGGGTCGGGACGCTTTTCACCGGGCCGTTGTCGGATGCGTTCGGGCGCAAGCCGGTGATGGTCGGTGGTGCGATCGTCTATGTCATCGGTTCGGCTATCGCCTGGGCGTCATCATCGCTTGAAATCATGCTGGCGGCGCGTGTGGTTCAGGGGCTTGGCGCCGCGGGGCCGCGGGTGGTGGCCATGGCGCTGATACGCGACCTTTATTCCGGGCCGAACATGGCACGGATCCTGTCATTTGTGATGATTGTCTTTTCACTGGTGCCGGCATTGGCCCCCACTTTGGGGTATTTCATCATCGCAGGCTTTGGCTGGCGTGCCATCTTTGCCGCCTTCATCCTGATTTCTGTCCTGACCTTGCTGTGGCTGATGATCCGGCAGCCCGAAACGCTGGCCCCAGAGCATCGCCGCCCGCTGAGCCTGCGGTCTTTAGGGGCCGCGATTGCCGAAATGTTTGCCCATCGCACCGCGCGGCTGTCGATCCTGACCCAGACCTTGACGTTGGGGATGCTGTTCATTGTCCTGTCATCGACGCAGCAGGTGTTCGACATCACCTTTGGACAGGGCGCATATTTTCATTACTGGTTCGGGGGCATCGCGTTGGTCGCGGCCTCGGCCAGTGTTCTGAATGCCCGGATCGTCGTACAGCTTGGGATGCGCGCGATTATCAAGGCGATGTTCACCGCCCAGATCGCGATCACGGTCTTGATGATTGTCGTGACAGCGGCCAACGCCCCCTATTGGCTGGCTTTTGGGACCTATGTGTTCTGGATTACATCGAATTTTTTCCAGGCGGGTCTGACCATTGGCAACCTCAACGCGCTGGCGCTCGAGGAAATGGGACATATCGCCGGATTGGCCGCATCGGTCATCACTGCCGTTGCGACGATCGGCGCGGTGGCCATCTCAGCGCCCATCGCGCTGGCCTTTGACGGCACGCCAATGCCGATGGCCATCGGCACCGTGATCAGCGCCGCTCTCGCTCTTTGGCTGACCACGATGATCAAACGACCGGGAGAGGCCTGACCCGGCGTCCCTGTCAGGCTTTCTTTGATTTTTCGTCGGTCAGCTTTTGAGCAAGATCGCGGGCGATGGCGAAGGCACCCTGGATCTTGTCGCGCTCCCTGCTCCAGTCGCGGCGCACCACGATCTTGTTGCCTTTGACCTTGGCCAACCCTCTTTGGGCCTCAATGAATTCCACCAGCCCCTTGGGCGAGGCGAATTTGTCGTTGTGGAACCGGATCGTCGCCCCCTTGGGCCCTGCATCAAGCTGCGCAATCCCGGCCCGTTTGCACATGGCCTTGATCCGCACCACCAGCATCAATGTGTTCACCTCGCGCGGCAGCTTGCCAAAACGGTCGATCAATTCAGCGGCAAAACCTTCCAGTTCCACCTTCGTGGTCAAGTCCGACAAACGCCTGTACAGCCCCAGCCGCACATCCAGATCTGGCACGTAGGTTTCCGGGATCAGCACCGGCACGCCAAGATTAATCTGCGGTGCCCATTGCCCGTCGTCAATGATCCCCTCGGCCTGCCCCGAGCGGATCGCGGCAATCTGATCCTCGAGCATCTGCTGATAAAGCTCATAGCCCACTTCGCGCATCTGGCCTGATTGCGCATCGCCCAGAAGGTTCCCTGCCCCGCGGATATCCAGATCCTGAGAGGCCAGCGTGAAACCAGCCCCCAGCGTATCAATCGAGCCAAGAACGCGCAGACGCTTTTGCGCGGTATCGGTCAGCTTCTGGCGGGGTTTGGTCGTCAGATAGGCGTAGGCGCGGGTCTTGGACCGGCCCACGCGCCCTCTGATCTGATACAACTGGCTAAGCCCGAACATATCCGCCCGCCAGACGATCATCGTATTGGCTGTCGGAATATCAAGGCCGCTTTCGACAATCGTTGTCGCCAGCAGCACATCGTATTTGCCATCGTAAAACGCATTCATTCGATCATCGAGTTCGCCCGCTGCCATCTGGCCCGTGGCTGAAATGACCGACACTTCGGGAACCTCGCGTTTGAGGAATTCCTCCATCTCGGCCATATCCGCGATGCGCGGGACCACGACGAATGACTGCCCACCACGATAATGTTCTCGCAAAAGCGCTTCGCGCACGGTGATCGTATCGAATTCGCTGACATAGGTGCGGATCGCCAGACGGTCGATTGGGGGCGTGCCAATGATCGACAGGTCCCGCACACCCGAAAGCGATAGCTGCAAGGTCCGCGGGATCGGCGTCGCGGTGAGCGTCAGAACATGCACATCCGTGCGCAACTGCTTGAGACGTTCCTTGTGCTGCACCCCGAATTTCTGTTCTTCGTCAATGACAAGCAAGCCAAGGTTCTTGAACCGCACCCCCTTGGCCAAAAGCGCATGTGTGCCGACAACAATATCAACTGTGCCATTGGCGATCCCCTCGCGGGTCAGGTTGGCGTCCTTGGTCGAGACAAAGCGCGACAGCGGCCGCACATTGACAGGAAACCCGCGAAACCGTTCGGCGAAATTCTTGTAGTGCTGGCGCGCCAAAAGCGTGGTTGGGGCAATGATGGCCACCTGCACCCCTGACAGCGCCGCAATAAAAGCAGCGCGGATGGCGATCTCGGTCTTGCCAAAACCCACATCACCGCAAATCAGCCGATCCATCGGTTTGCCAGACCCCAGATCCGTCAGAACATCTTCAATCGCCGCCAGCTGATCGTCCGTTTCCACATAAGGAAAACGCGCAAGGAACTGGTCCCAAAGCCCGTCGGGGGGATCAAGTGCCGGTGCCGTGCGCAAGGCACGTTCGGCGGCCACGCGGATCAACCGCTCGGCGATCTGGCGGATACGTTCCTTGAGTTTGGCCTTTTTCGCCTGCCAAGCGCCACCGCCCAACTTGTCAAGCAATCCGGTCTCATGCCCGTATTTGGACAGCAGTTCGATATTCTCAACCGGGAGATAAAGCTTTGACTCCTCAGCATATTCCAGCAGCAGGCACTCGTGCGCCGCCCCCAGTGCGGCCACCACTTCCATGCCCATGTAACGCCCGACACCGTGATCCACATGCACGACCAGATCACCGGGGGACAGGCTGTTGGCCTCTGAAAGGAAATTCTCGGCGCGCCGTTTGCGCCTGGTCTGCCGGATCAGGCGGTCGCCCAGCACGTCCTGTTCGGAAATCACCGTCAGGCCTGGTGCCTCAAACCCCTGGTCCAGCGCCCAGACCGCCAGGTGCAGGCCGCGCCGACCCACGCGATTGAAGTCAGTAACAGGCAGCGCCTCGGCGACGCCTTCGTCCTCGAGCAGCCCCTCCAGCCGTTCACGAGCGCCTTCTGAATAGGAGGCGATGACGACCGGACCCTCTGTCATCTTTGCCTTCACATGGTCAGCCAAAGCACTGAAAAGGCTTATTTGTTCCTGCTGGCGCTCTGGCGAAAAATTGCGCCCGATCCGCCCGCCTGCGTCAATGACACCAGGGCCTGTGGCCTGTTTGAGTGGTGAGAACTGCATGACACGGCGATGGGCTACCGCTGCCTCCCATGCTGCGTCATCCAGATAAAGCAGATCAGGCGGTGCAGGCTTGTAAACACTGTCCATCCGCCCCTTTTGACTGAGCGCGTGCATACGGGTGCCGTATTGGTCTGCGTTGCTGGTCCAGCGTGCAAGGCGCATCGGGGTCATTTGATCGTCCAGCGTCACAGTCGCCTTGGGCAGATAGTCAAACAGGGTTTCCAGATCGTCCTGGAAGAAGCCCAGCCAATGTTCGACCCCGGCATGTTTGCGCCCCGCCGACACGGCCTCGTAAAGCGGATCGTCAGTCCCTGCTGCGCCGAACTCCAAACGGTAATTCTGGCGAAACCGCGTGATGGCAGCCGGGTCCAGTATCACCTCGGACACAGGGGCCAGTTCAACCTCGGACAGCTTCTCGGTTGTTCGCTGCGTTGCCGGATCAAACCGGCGCGCACCGTCCAGAACATCACCGAACAGATCAAGCCGGACAGGCCCCGTTTGCCCCGGCGGGTAGATGTCGATGATCCCCCCCCGAATGGCGTAGTCACCGGGCTCCATCACCGTCGGGCTTTGGGTAAAGCCCATGCGGACAAGGAAATGGCGCAGCGCCTCTTCGTCGATCCGGTGCCCGACAGTCGCTTTGAAAGCGGCCTCGCGCAGCAGGGTCCGGGCTGGCACACGCTGGGTGATGGCCGAGAGCGTTGTCAGCAGGATGAACCGCTCTGGCATCCCATGCACAAGCCCCGCCAATGTGGCCATGCGCGCCGCTGAAATATCTGTGTTGGGCGATACCCGGTCATAGGGCAGGCAATCCCATGCGGGAAAGACGAAGACCGGAACGTCAGGCGCAAAAAAGGCCAAAGCAGCCTGCACCGCCGCCAACCGCCTGTCATCACGCGCCACATGCAGGACAGCTGCGCCCTTGGCAAGCTCTGCCAGGATCAGTTGCGCGTCAAACCCTTCGGGTGCGCCGCTGACGGTTATGTGTTGAGGCTCGGACATCCCGCTGACCTACCCCGCGCGCCTGTGGTGTCAACCGATTAGAAGAATTGTTGAGTCGAAATGGCGAAATACATCCCGTACATGGCCGTGAAGAACAAGGACACCATCGCGATGATCTGTGTCCAGAGCCGCACAACAAACAACCGCCTGACCAGATCGCGCCCTTGCAGCGGCGCCCCGTGCAACTGATGCGCCAGGCGCATGTTCACGATCACGATCAGTGTCAGTGGCGCGGTCAGCGCAAACAACCCCTGCGCCAGTTCAAGTCGATAATAAAAACCCATCATCGCCAGCACGCTCAGTCCAAAGGCAATGAGCGCCACGATCGCCACCCCCACCACCGCATTGGTATTCACAATGCGCCGGACATTGATATCGACCAGGCTTTCAAGATCGGCCAGTTCGGCAACCCCCAGTTTACGGGCGCCAAACAGGACATCAAACGGCACACCAATCAACCAATTGCTTGCCACGGACCAGGTGACGACAACCGCCAACCAGTACCAGATGCTTGCGAATGTTTGCAGATCAATCAATCGCGAGAGTGCGAGGGCCCAGTCCAAACCGGTTGTTCCAATTCATTGTTGTCGTTCTTTGACCGGAACCTAGCGCCCTGTGTCGGGCTTGCCCAGCCTTGTGATGCAGCAAAATCCATGCCACCAAGAAAAGCACTGCTGAAAAAGGCTGCCGACCATGAAACCGACCCTTGCCCCCTTTCCCGCCACGCGGTTGCGCCGGATGCGCCAAAGCCCTGCACTGCGCGCCCTGGCCCGCCAGTCCACCTTGTCTGCCGATGATCTGATCTGGCCGGTCTTTGTCATGGATGGCAAGGATGACGAGACGCCCGTCGCGTCAATGCCCGGTGTCGTCAGGCGCACCGTGGACCGGATGGGTCGTGCCGCGAAAGAGGCGCAAGCCCTTGGTATTCCTGCGATGTGCATCTTTCCTTATACAATCATGGACGCGCGCACCGAGGATTGCGCGATGGCCTGGGACCCAAACAACCTGACCAATCAGGCCATTCGCGCGATCAAGGATGCCGCCCCCGATATTGCCGTGATGACGGACATCGCGCTTGATCCCTATAATATCAACGGCCACGACGGGTTTGTCGAAAACGGCGAAATCGTCAATGACCGCACGGTTGCCGCGCTGGTCAAGATGGCGCTGGCACAGGCGCAGGCTGGCGCTGATATTCTTGGCCCTTCCGACATGATGGATGGGCGCATTGGCGCGATCCGTGCAGCGCTTGAAGCAGACGGACACCAGAATGTCGCGATCCTCAGCTATTCGGCCAAATATGCCTCCAGCTTTTATGGACCTTTCCGGGATGCCGTGGGCGCCTCTGCGGCCCTGACAGGTGACAAGAACACCTATCAGATGGACCCCGGCAACAGCGACGAGGCCCTGCGCCTGGTTGAACGCGATCTGTCCGAGGGCGCCGATATGATTATGGTCAAGCCCGGAATGCCCTATCTGGATATCTGCCGCCGCGTAAAGGACACCTTCGGCGTGCCGACCTTTGCCTATCAGGTCAGCGGCGAATACGCGATGTTGCAGGCGGCGGCGCAAAACGGCTGGCTCGATGGTGAGAAGGTCATGCTGGAAAGCCTGCTTGCCTTCAAACGGGCGGGCTGTGATGGGATTCTGACATATTTTGCACCCCAGGTTGCAAAGCTGATCCAGGGCTGATCGCCCCTAATTTTCGGTCACCTTCATGCAGGCGCATATGGAGGGTTCATGTCGCGGGCAGGCCATCGTCAGATATTGGCCGATTTCATTGCGCCTGCGACCTTCTGAGGTGACACTGCGCGGCGGATCGCCTATAATCGCACCATAAGAGGCGAAAAACGTCTCCATCACAGGCAAATAGGCGGATACATTATGAGCATTTTGACAAGGCGCAAGTTTGCGTTGACGACGCTGGCGGCAACTACATTGGCTGCCTGCGGCAATGGTATCGGCAGCCCCGGTGCGGCAACCATCGATGCGCGTGTCGACAGCACACTGAACGGTATGTTCAATCAGTTTCCCGGCACCCGTGACCTGGCCGGAAAGGCCTCTGGTATTCTGGTGATGCCACTGGTCACCGAAGTTGGCCTGGGGCTTGGCGGCTCTTTCGGGCGTGGTGCGTTGCGCGTCGGGGATTCGACGGTCGATTACTATGCGGCGGCCTCTGGCAGCGCGGGCCTTCAGATCGGCGCACAACAGTTCAGCCACGTCCTGTTTTTCATGACACCCGAGGCTTTGTCGCAGTTCCGCCAGTCGCAAGGTTGGGCCGCAGGTGCTGATATCGAATATGCCTTCCGCGACCAAAGCGACATGCTGCGGGCCGAGACAACAACGTCGCTGTCACCGGTGATCGCGGTTGTGTTTGGTCAGACCGGCCTGCGCCTGGGCGCCACACTGGAAGGCACCAAATACACGCGCATTATCCCCTAGGCGCGAAGCCGCAATCCGGCGGGGTCGAATGGCGGCTCCGCCAGAACAACGCCGCGATGCGGCTTGCCCAGGATCATCACATCAACCGCGGTGCCAGGGGCAACGTCCCTGAGGTAGCCAAGCGCGAGCGACTTTTCGACGGTGTACCCAAAGGTGCCCGATGTAACCCGCCCGACGGGGGTTCCATCAGGCAAAAAGATCGGTTCGCCACCTGTGGCGTCGGCATGGGTGATCTGCTGAACCTCAATCAAAGACAGCACCTCACGCGGGGGATGATCTTTGATCCCCAGATAGCTGTTTTTGTTCAGAAAGTCCTTTTCAAGCTTAATGAGGCGATCCAACCCGACCTCCTGTGGCCAATACTCTGGCGAATATTCGCGGCTCCAGCTGCCATAGCCCTTTTCGATCCGCAGCGACATCAGCGCGCGGGATCCAACGGGACCAGCGCCGACCTCTTTGCCCGCGGCCATCAGGGCTTCATATAGCCGCAACTGATCGTCCTCGGCGCAATGCAGCTCCCAGCCCAGATCACCGGTGAAGGACACCCGCAGGGCGATGACATCGACACCCGCGACGGTGATCCGTTGTGAGCTCATGAACGGGAAGGCCGCGGTGCTGAGGTCGGCATTGGTCAGCCGCGACAACAAACTGCGCGACCCGGGCCCCGCCACGTTGAAGCCGCACAACGCATCGGTCCGGCTTACGAATTCCGTCCCTTCGGGCAGCGGCACCTCTTTCCAGAACCGCTGGTGATAGCGCTCGGCCGCACCGCCACCGATGATCATGAATTCGTCCGTCGCAAGGCGCGTGACGGTGAAATCCCCCGCGATCCCGCCGTTCACACCAATAAGAGGTGTCAGGCAGGACCGGCCCACCGCCTTGGGCATGGTATTGGCAAAGACCGCATTCAGCCAATCCGCCGCCCCCGGACCGCGCACAAAGTATTTGGCAAAGTTGGAAATATCAATGATGCCAGACGTTTGGCGCAGCATCTTCGCCTCACGACCAACGGGTTCAAACCAGTTTTGGCGGGTGAACCCATTGGTGTCTTCTACCCCCGGTGCATCGGCAAACCACAGCGGGTGTTCCCACCCGTAATTGAGCCCGAAAACGGCCCCCATTGCCCTTTGCATCTCATAGGCCGGGCGTGTGCGAACAGGCCGCCCGGCGCTACGCTCTTCGTTGGGGAAGTGGATCGCAAAGCGTTTGGCGTATTGATCACCCACCCGTGCCCTGGTGAATTTTGCATCCGCCCAGGGGCCAAACCGGGCCACATCCCAGGCGAACATATCATAATCGCTTTCGCCATTGATGATCCATTGCGCGGCCATCAGGCCCATGCCGCCCGATTGGCTAAACCCGGGAATAATGCCGTTGCAGCAGAAATAATTGCGCAGGTCGGGGTGTGGCCCATAAAGGACGTTGCTATCGGGCGACCAGATCATCGGACCGTTGATGACGCGCTTGATCCCCGCTTCGCCCACGGCTGGCACGCGGCCAATCGCGCGCATCATGTTGTCCTCGATCCGTTCCAGATCATCGGCAAACAGCTCGTGCCCGAACCCTTGCGGCGTGCCATCTTCCGCCCAGAAACGCACATCCTTTTCATAGGCACCCACCAAAAGCCCCTGCCCCTCTTGCCGTAGATAATATTCGCCATCGCGGTCCGCGACCGAGGGCAAGCGGCGGTCCATCGCAGCGATCTCGGCGATGGTTTCGGTGACGAAATACTGATGTTCGGTCGGCAAAAGCGGCAATGTGATCCCGGCCAGTCTGGCCACTTCACGGCCCCAGAGACCCGCCGCATTGATCACCCATTCAGTCCGGATATTTCCCTTCGGCGTCTCCACGATCCAGCTCCCATCGGGTTGTGGGATGGTCGCGGTCACCGGCGTAAATCGGTAAATCTCGGCCCCTTTCTGCCGGGCGCCAATGGCATAGGCATTGGTCACCCCCGAAGGGTCCACATTCCCGCCTTCGGGTTCATACATGATGCAGCGGATGCCATCATAATCGACCAGCGGATGCAGGCGTTCGGCTTCGGCCCGATCCACCTCATAGAAATTCATCCCGTAAAACCTGGCCTTTGCGGCCTGCAACCGAAGCTGATGTTCCCGCTCTTGGGTTTGCGCCAGATAAAGCGAGCCGGGCTGGAACACCCCGCAGGACTGCCCTGTCTCTTCTTCCAGCGCGTTATAGAGGTTCATCGTATAATGCTGGATGCGGCTGATGTTCGTGCTGTCATGCAGCCCGTGAATATTGGCCGCCGCGTGCCAGGTGGACCCTGACGTCAGTTCATCACGCTCCAGCAGAACCACGTCAGTCCATCCCAGTTTCGCCAGATGATACAGGATCGAGCAGCCGATCACGCCGCCTCCGATGACGACGGCCTGGGCATGGGTGCGCATCTGACAAAACCTTTCGTTTGATGACGTTCTCACCGTCTGCAATGGTGTGGCGAAGTGATAGCCATTCACCGACATCAGGTGTCGTTTTCTGAACCGCCCGGCTGTTTTTCGACGCCATATTGGCGATGAGCAAGACAGGAGTATGCAACATGAAATCCACGACCCAGGCGCTGATTATCGGGGGCGGCGTTGTCGGCGCTTCGGTGCTTTACCACCTGACAAAACTGGGATGGACCGATGTGATGCTGGTCGAGCGGTCAGAACTGACGTCTGGGTCAACATGGCACGCGGCGGGTGGCTTTCACACGCTCAACGGTGACACCAATATGGCTGCATTGCAGGGCTATACGATCAAGCTCTATCGGGAATTGGAAGAAATCACGGGCATGTCCTGCGGGTTGCACCATGTCGGCGGCGTGACGCTGGCCGATAATCAGGACCGGTTTGACATGCTGGTCGCTGAACGGGCGAAGCATCGCTACATGGGGCTCGAGACCGAGGTTGTCGGCCTCGAGGAGATTGCCAGGATCGCCCCGATCACCAACCTCGATGGGATTGTCGGCGGGCTTTATGATCCGCTGGACGGGCATTTGGACCCTTCGGGAACGACACACGCCTATGCAAAGGCCGCGCGGATGGGCGGGGCCACAATCGCGCTGCATACCAAGGTGATCGAGACCAACCAGCGCCCCGATGGCACCTGGGATGTGGTGACTGACAAAGGCACGATCCACGCAGAGCATGTCGTGAATGCCGCAGGCCTCTGGGCGCGTGAGGTGGCCGCGATGGCAGGCAGCTATGTGCCGCTGCATCCGATGGAGCATCAGTATATCGTCACCGATGACCTGCCCGAAATCTACGACCGCGAGACCGAACATCCGCATGTGATGGACCCCGCGGGCGAAAGCTATCTGCGCCAGGAGGGGCGCGGGTTATGCATCGGGTTTTATGAGCAAACCTGCGAACCCTGGGCCGTTGACGGCACGCCATGGGATTTCGGGCATGAGCTGTTGCCCGATAACCTCGACAAAATTGCGGGATCGATTGACTTTGCCTACAAACGCTTCCCGGTGTTGGAACGCGCTGGCGTGAAATCCGTGATCCACGGCCCCTTCACCTTTGCCCCTGATGGCAACCCTTTGGTCGGGCCAGTCCCCGGCTTGCAGAACTATTGGTCGGCCTGCGGTGTCATGGCGGGCTTCAGCCAGGGTGGCGGCGTCGGACTGATGCTGGCGCAATGGATGACAACGGGGGAATGCGAGCGCGATGTGACGGCGATGGATGTGGGGCGCTATGGCAATTGGATCACGCCGGGGTACACGCGGCCCAAGGTGATCGAAAACTATCAGAACCGTTTTTCGGTCAGCTACCCCAATGAGGAACTCCCAGCCGCCCGCCCCCACCGCACGACACCGATGTATGATATCTTCAGCGATCTGGGTGCCGTCTGGGGACATCAGTTCGGCCTTGAGGTGGCCAACTACTTCGCAACGGCGGGTGAGCCCGCCTATGAAACACCGACGTTCCGCCGGTCAGACGCATTTGCGGCCACAGCGCGCGAGGTAAAGGCCGTGCGAAACTCTGTGGGCATCAACGAGGTGCAGAATTTTGGAAAATTCGCGATCACGGGCACCGGCGCACGCGCCTGGCTTGACCGCATGATGGCAGGCCGCATCCCGCAGCCGGGGCGCATGTCGCTCACCCCGATGTTGTCGCCCAAGGGCCGGCTTTGGGGTGATTTCACGGTGTCTTGCCTGTCGGAGGGCGAATTCCAGATCACTGCCAGCTATGGCGCGCAGGCCATTCACCACCGCTGGTTCATGCAGAATGCCAGTGCAGACGTGCATGTCGAAAATATCTCGGATCGGCGCACCGGCTTTCAGATCGCGGGGCCGAGGGCGCGGGACCTGCTGGCCGCCTGCACCCGCGATGATGTCACCGGGATCCGGTTCATGGACGTGCGGTACATGACCGTCGGACAGGTGGCGTGCATCGTGCAGCGGGTCAGCTATACCGGCGATCTGGGGTTTGAAATCTACTGCGACGCCATGGATCAGCGCCAGCTTTGGTGGACGCTGTGGCAGGCCGGTCAACCAATGGGCATCACGCCCTTTGGCATGCGAGCGATGATGTCGTTGCGACTGGACCGGTTCTTTGGCTCGTGGCTGTCAGAGTTTTCGCCCGATTATACAGCCGCCGAAACCGGCATGGACCGGTTCATCAGTTTCAAGAAGAACGTTGATTTCATCGGGCGGGCGGCAGCCGAGGCCGAGCGCGCCACCCCCCCTGCCCGCACCTTGGTTGCCTTTGATATTGATGCCGATGATGCCGATGTCGTCGCCTATGAACCTGTGTTCATCGACGGTCGGGTGCAGGGGTTTTGCACCTCGGGCGGTTATTCACACCATGCAGGCAAATCCATCGCTCTGGCACTGGTGCCGCGCGCACTTGCCACCGACGATCTGGAAGCCGACATCGAAATCATGGGAACGCTGCGCAAGGCCCGGCGGATCACAACGCCGCTCTTTGATCCCGATGGCGCGGTCATGCGCGGATGATCCCGATCCTGATTCTCGCGGCCGGTCAGTCATCGCGCATGGGCGGGCGGGACAAACTGCTTGAGGATGTGGGCGGTGAACCATTGTTGCGCAAGCAGGTCCGGATGGCCTGCGGGACGGGGCACCCGGTATTTGTCGCACTGCCAGCAAATGCTGGTGCAAGGCGAACGGCCATCGCCGATCTGGCGGCCCAACCGCTGGGCGTGGCGGAGGCCAAAGAGGGCCTGTCAGGCACGATGCGCGGCGCGGTGCGGCAATTGCCGGACGCGCCGGCCTTCATGTTGATTCTGGGCGATCTTGTCGCATTGGAGACGTCAGACCTCTTGGCTGTCATCGGCACAAGGGAAAGGCATCCAGACAACATCATTTGGCGCGGGGCCACTCAGGACGGGGCGCCGGGCCATCCGATCATTTTTGATCGGTCGGTGCGGCCTGACTTTGCAAACCTTCGCGGCGATGACGGTGGGAAAGGCCTGATTGGTCCGCTCAAAGACAGGACCTGTCTGGTCAGATTGCCCCAGAACCGCGCCCGCTTTGATCTGGACACGCCCGAGGAATGGGACGCCTGGCGCGGGGTTAACCGGTAAACAGGAGTTTCGCTTCTCTGCGTTTCAGTGTGCGCCGCGCCGCCCGATAGGCCGCAACGCCGTCTTTCGTCTCAAGTTCGGGGAAAAGCGCAAAGAGTTCCGCACGCTGATCGGCGTCAAATCCCTTGAGCGTATAGTCGCCAGGCTGGAAGCTTTCGCTCCAGGCGCCATCTGCCAAAACGATCTCGTGATTGTCGCACATGATGTGAATATAGGTGACATAGGGTTGCTCGGCGACCTCAACCCCTTCCAGTGCCAGGATGTGCTTTGCCGCGACAAGGATTTCGGACTGGCCGAAATAAAGCTCAGCCAGATGAGAGACCATGAGCATCCGGTGGCTGGGTGACACCAGCATGTCGCGGTCCGGCACATCATTGCCAAGCGCACCCGCACTGATCCGGATCGGGCGCAGTTGCGGGGCCATTTTGAGGTCTTTGAACTCGAGCCGTTTGTGGCCGACCCAACGCACTGTCTGGATGCCATTGTCCCGGGTGAGGATCCGATCACCGGGTTTGAGTTTCTCAACCAGAACCTCGCCCTTTGGCGTGGCGATGAGGGTTCCGGCGGTAAAGCACGGAATAACCCTTTCGATCTCTGAGAAAGCCATGGTGTCGCCGTTGTTAAACGTCACCACACCCGCTTCGGGGTCACCGACATCGAAGGTGATAAAATCTACATCCGCGCCAATCAGGTTCAGAATGTCGAAATCGCTGCCGTCATCATCTTCGCCGCCGACCACAACGTCGCCACCAGTGCCACCGAAAAACCTATCCGACCCGGTGCCGCCAGACAATTGATCTGCCCCGCCGCCGCCGGTGATCCGATCCGCGCCGGTTCCACCAAAAATCGTATCGGCGCCGCCATTGCCAGCAATGACATCATCGCCAGCCTGCCCATAGATGGTATCAGCGCCGCCGCCGCCCCTGATCGTATCATCATTGCCGACATCTGCATTCGCGATCGTATAGTCCAGATTGGCCAGTGCCCCGGTCCCCGGCAGGGTCACCTCCATCCGAAACACATCAGGGATTGCGATCGCTTGGGTAAAGACGGTGTTATCTGCGCCCGGGGGCGTATCGATCACTCCGATCAATGCGCCATCTTCATCATAGAACCGGATTTCCGCCCCGGCCCCCTGATCGATGAAATCAAGCGAATTGACGGTCGCCGGACCGGTGAATTCAAAAACAAATGTTCCACCCGACGCATTGTCATCAGGGTCACTGCTGTCGCCGTCTTCGGACAGGATCAGGACATTGCCCAACCCCGGAACGCCAAGGTCGCCGTCACCGCCCGTCGGGTTGTCGGCATCAAAGACCATAACCTGATTGTCGTCATTGAAGCTCGATACCCGAACACCGTTCTCAATGAACTGCTGCTGAACGATGTCTCCCGCGCTCAACCCGCCCAGATCAAGCGTGCCATCGAAGGTTGGGTTGTCGCCGTAGATCGTATCGGCGCCGCCATTGCCGCGAAGATCATCTTCGCCTTCACCACCAAAAATGGTGTCTGCCCCGGCGCGGCCACGCACAATGTCATCACCGCCACCGGCAAGGACGATATCGTCGTTGGCACTTTCGCCGGGCAATACCGCATCGGCACCGTCAATGACATCACCGTCAGGGTCATCATCATAGCCGGGGTCGATCGTGTTGTCGCCTGAATCGCCCTCGACATAGCCGTCTGGACCGACCGTCCCGAATGAAATGTTGCTGATCCCGACAACGCCTGAATCCTCTGGCCCGCCGTCGTTGTCATAGATAATCGTCAGTGAAACAATCGGTCCGGCAATGTTCACACCAACGGTGTCAGGTTCTCCGGACCCTTCAATACCGTTGCTGGCGGCGCCATCGGTATCAAGCACATTCCCGCTGACCGAATGATGAAACGCCAGGTCAGTAAAGGCGACGGGCACCTGGTTGCCATCTGCATCAAGGGCCACGATCGTGACCTTGTCATCCCAGCCCGACAAATCGCCTGTCAGGTTTGCGTCAACGTCAAAGATCTCAAACGACAGGTTCTCGACAGGTTCGTCAAAGGAGATGGCAAGTTCCATCTCCTCTTGCACCCTTTGTCCACGCAGGCCCGGCTCACCGTTGAACGTCGCGACGAACCATTCGATGCCTTCGGCGTTGGCTGGGGTGGAAATGTCAAAATCCGTTGTCTGGCCAGAGGCGCCAACGGTGTTTGCACCGTCAATATTTGCGGACGACCAATCCAGAGTGAACCTTGTCATTGGCAGCGGGCCCCAAAAGTTTCAGGCATCATTTCAATCTCAACTCATGGCGATGGACCCAAAGCCAGCCATCGCAACCCCACGCTTACACCAAACCCGTTAACGGGCCATTCAGGCCAATCGGGCTTTGCGCTGATTTGATCGACCTGTCGGTCCGACACCGCATTGCCCCCAAAATAGACACGCTAAAACGTGCCACCCGGACGGATACACAATCTGCCTCTCAATTGTTGATCTGAATTGCAAGAGGAAAGCGGCGTGGCCTTTCTCTCTGGACAGGGAATTGATCCGACAAATCGTGGATACGGCTTAAATTCGCCGATTTTGCGGCGAAATGCAGGCCGACCACAACCTATGGTAGCTATTCGCGGAAAGGGTCGGGAGGGACCCTTGGTGCCGATGGAGAGACTCGAACTCTCACGATATTGCTATCGGGGGATTTTGAATCCCCTGCGTCTACCATTCCGCCACATCGGCAACAGCGCATTTCCTACTGTGCAAGCCGGGGCGCGTCAATCGCGATTTGCGTGACATTCGGGATCCTGATTTGAACCGCCCTGCCCGGCTGCCTGCCCGCCCCAAGGGGCCTTTGGCAGGGCGGATTCTAAACCGATGCGCTGCCGATCTGGCTATTTCGCGGTTTCATCCGCGGCGCGCCTTTTGCGGCCACCGGCGCACTCTTTGCCTTTGGCAGCTTGACGGTTGGCCACGCACATGGCCTAAGCAGACCAAACAAACGAGCATCACATGTTACGCAGGCTTTACGACTGGACAATTTCACTCGCGCGATCGCCGCACGCGCTTTGGGCGCTGGCGGTGGTGTCATTCGTTGAATCGTCGTTCTTTCCGATCCCGCCGGACGTTCTGATGATCCCGATGATTATCGCCCGGCCTTCGCGGGCCTTCCTGATTGCAGCCGTCGCAACGGTTGCCTCCGTCGCGGGTGGCCTGTTTGGCTATTACATCGGGGCCGCGCTGATGGAGACAGTCGGCCAGCCAATCCTGGAGCTTTACGGCAAGGCTGACAGCTTTGCGGAAATGTCGGCAGTCTTTAATCAGTATGGTGCCTGGGCCGTGGTGGTCGCTGGCGTCACCTTTCTGCCGTTCAAGGTCATCACGATCGCGTCGGGCGTGACGGGTTTGTCACTGCCGGTCTTTATCCTCTCTTCGGTCTTTGCCCGCGCGCTGCGGTTCTTTCTTGTTGCGGCGCTGTTGTGGAAATTCGGCGCACCTATCCGCGACTTCATCGAAAAGCGCCTCGGCTTGATGTTTGTGCTGTTTTGCGTCCTGCTGATCGGCGGCTTTGCGATGATAGGTTTGCTATGACCCGAAACCTGATGATCACCCTGTCTGCCGGCGGTTCGGCCGCGCTCCTGGCGGGGGCATATCTGTTTCAGGCCCTTGGGTATCCGCCCTGTGCGATGTGCCTTTGGCAGCGCTGGCCGCATGCTGCCGCGATCGTGATCGGCCTGCTTGCGATGCGGATCAAAGGCCCTCTCATGCCGGCGCTGGGCGCACTGGCCGCAGCGACAACCGCAGGCATTGGCCTCTATCACACCGGTGTTGAACGGGACTGGTGGGAAGGACCAAGAAGTTGCACGGGGCTTGGCGGTCTTGAGGGGCTGAGCGGCGCAGACCTTCTGACTGTGACAGGTCCGCGCATCGTGCTGTGCGATCAGGTCAGCTGGGAGCTGCTCTCGCTCTCGATGGCAAGCTGGAACGCAATGGCATCCTTTGGCCTGATGATCGGCTGGATCATCGCTGTGCGTCTTAGCGGCGGGTCGACAGCAGGAGATTCGTCTCGGACCGTGTGACGCCATCCAGACGCCGGATTGCAAACAACACCTGATCAAAGTGTTCCAGCGTATCTGTCCCGATCTCGACGATCAGGTCCCAGGCGCCATTGGTCGAATGGACAGCCTGCACCTGGGGCATACGCTGCAATTGTTTCATCGTCTTTTCGGCGCCCCGCCCGGCGATTTCGAGCATCATCAGCCCGCGCACCGCATCAGGGCGCACGTCCGACCGCGTCAACACTGTAAATCCGGCAATTTCGCCCCCTTGCACCAGCTTATCAAGTCGCACGCGCACGGTGCTGCGGGTCACACCAAGCTGCGTGGCGAGTTCCGACAGTGACGCCCGCCCGTTGCGTTTGAGCGCGGCAATCAGATGACCATCCATTTCGTCCATAACGACTATCCAATTCGCAAGTTTAACCACCATTTTGCACAATTTGAGGGCTTATCCCACCCCTGAATTGCTGAACACTCTGCCCATGACACAAAAACACTGCATATTGGTCGGCGCCCCCGTCGATTGCGGCAAGCGCCGTCAAGGCTGCCTGATGGGGCCGGACGCCTACCGCACCGCCGGTATCGCCAACGCGATTGCCGATCTGGGACATACGGTTGAGGACCTGGGCAACCTGGCGCCTCTCGACGTGACCATTTCTGAACCTGCCAATTCGCGTATTCACAAGCTTGCGGAAAATGTCGGCTGGACCCAGACGCTGATGGCCGCAGCACAGGCCACAGCGCAGCGCGGCATGCCGATATTTCTGGGCGGCGATCACGCTTTGGCCGCGGGCACCGTGGCCGGCATGGCCGCCCATGCCAAAAAGCAAGGGCGTCCCTTCTTTGCCCTCTGGCTTGACGCACACAGCGACATTCATACGCCGGCCACAACCGATAGCGGCAACCTGCATGGCACACCGGTCGGCTATGTCACCGGGCGCGCCGGGTTTGAGGCTTTTCCACCCCTGCCCGCCAAGGTCAGGACACAGAATATCTGCATGATCGGCCTGCGCTCGGTGGATGCGGCCGAACATGCAATCCTGTCAGATGCCGATGTTGAATTGGTTGATATGCGCCGCATTGACGAGGAAGGGATCAGCGCGCCTCTCAAGGCGTTTCTGGACCGCGTGGCCGCAGCGAACGGCATGTTGCATGTTTCACTGGATGTGGATTTCCTTGACCCCTCCATTGCGCCCGCTGTCGGCACCACCGTTCCCGGAGGCGCCACGGTCCGCGAAGGGCATCTGGTGATGGAGATCCTGTCTGACAGTGATCTTGTCACCTCGCTTGATCTTGTTGAGCTCAACCCGTTTCTCGATGATCGCGGCAAGACCGCAAACCTGATGGTCGATCTGACCGCCTCACTCCTTGGTCGCCGCGTGTTCGACCGCCCAACAAGGGACAAGCAATGAGCCTGAAAGCATCCAAACTGGCCATGGTGCCATTCGTCAGCGTCGATAACATGATGCGCCTGGTGCATCATGTGGGGATCGAGGCGTTTCTGGCTGATCTGGCGCGGGAAATCGAAGCGGATTTCGCACGCTGGGAATTGTTCGACAAGACGCCGCGCGTGGGCAGCCACTCCGATGTGGGCGTGATTGAGCTGATGCCGACCTCTGATGGGCAGCTTTACGGCTTTAAATATGTGAACGGCCATCCCAAGAACATGAAGGAAGGGCTGCAAACCGTGACCGCCTTTGGCGTGCTTTCGGACGTGTACAGCGGCTATCCGATCCTGTTCTCGGAAATGACAATTCTGACCGCCCTGCGCACCGGCGCGATGTCTGCGGTCGCAACCAAACATCTGGCCACCCCCGAAGCGAAGACCATGGCGATGATCGGCAATGGTGCGCAGTCTGAATTCCAGTGTCTGGCGATCAAGGCGGTCTGTGGCATCGACAGCATCCGGCTTTATGATCTCGACCATGCGGCGACCGAAAAATGCATGAAAAACCTTGCGGGGCTGGGCTTTCAAATCACTCCCTGCATGACCCCGGAAGAAGCGATCGAGGGGGCGGATGTGATTACCGTGGCCACCGCCGACAAGGACATGCAGACGATCCTGACCGACAACATGGTTGGCGCGGGCGTGCATATCAATGCCATTGGCGGGGACTGCCCCGGCAAGACAGAACTGCACCGCGACATTGTGGCGCGATCTGCGGTTTTCGTTGAGTACCCGCCGCAAACGCGGATCGAAGGCGAGATCCAGCAGATGCCGGATGATCACCCGGTCACGGAGTTGTGGCAAGTGATTACCGGCGCGCAAACCGGGCGACAATCGGCCAGTGAGGTCACTCTGTTCGATGGTGTCGGCTTTGCGATCGAGGATTTCAGCGCTCTGCGTTACGTGCATCAGAAAATTCAGGACACGCCGTTTTACATCGAGCTTGATCTTGTCGCGGATCCCGATGACCCACGTGACCTGTTTGGCATGATCAACCGGGCGGGCTAGGCGGAATCCGGCGAACATTACAGCAAAGCATTTGCTATCCTAGTCGGGCAAACTATTGTCCCCTTCACAGGAAGAAGGCCCACCAGATGCAAAGACGCTTTATTGTGCTAATCGCACTTCTTGCCCTCGCCGCTTGTAGCGCGGCACCGCCCAACGTTCCGACAATCCCTCGGCCAGCCGCCGGGCAGTTCTAGCCCCTAGTGATAGGTGAATTCACCGGTCACATTCCGCCATTCGCCCGGGCTGATCATCTTGCGGTGGACAAAGCGGACGGAATGCAGCGGACCATCTAATTCGTTGTGCCAAAAACTGATAAAGTTCAATAGCTTGTCGTGATCTGGCGCGAGATCATAGTCCTGCCAGACAAAGGTATTCAGCACATGCGGGTAATCGGGCATGTGATAGAACATCTCGGCGGTGGTCAGCCCGTAACCCTTGAGCATCAATTCGGTCTCTGATGGCATGGCTTTTCCTTCAGTGCGGGTGCGCCCTTATATCATAACCGCATCTGGCATATTTCTGTCAACAAAAACAGCGTGTTAGCAATGTGTGCCTCCGGCTGCCAATGCATTGCTGCTTCCGTCGTTGCACCCTATATCAAGTGTCTGATAGAGTGAGCGCAACCAAATATAGCAGCCCCAAATCCAGCAGGCGGATCACGTGAACGATACACCTCAAACACCTGAAAACGATGAAGAAATTCCGCCAATGCGTCCGGCGTATGACGGCCCCGCAGTCACGATCGAACACGAGCTGAAGACCAGCTACCTTGATTACGCCATGAGCGTCATCGTGTCGCGGGCGATTCCCGATCTGCGCGACGGCCTGAAACCGGTCCACCGCCGGATTCTGTTTGCCATGCATGGCACCAATAACACACCGGACAAACCCTATCGCAAATCCTCGCGGCCGGTGGCCGAAACCATGGGGAAATATCACCCCCATGGTGACAGTGCGATCTATGACGCTTTGGTGCGGATGGCGCAGGATTTCTCCATGTCGCTTGTGCTTTTGGATGGTCAGGGCAACTTTGGCTCAATGGACGGTGACCGCGCCGCGGCCTATCGCTATACCGAAGTCCGGATGGACCAGCCTGCTGTCTATCTGCTGGCCGACATCGACAAGGATACCGTTGATTTTCAGGACAACTACGACGGCAAGGACCGCGAACCGACGGTCCTGCCTGCGCGCTACCCGAATATGCTGGTCAATGGCGCGGGCGGCATTGCCGTGGGTATGGCCACCAATATTCCGCCCCACAACCTGGGCGAAGTGATTGATGCCACGCTGGCGCTGATCGACAGCCCCGATATGTCATCAGAAGAACTGATCGATTATATCCCTGCCCCGGATTTTCCGACGGGCGGGATCATCCTGGGCCGCTCGGGCGCGCGAAAGGCCTATCTGGAAGGCCGCGGTTCGGTGATTGTGCGGGCAAAAACGGCGGTCGAGGAAATCCGCAAGGATCGCTATGCCATTGTCATCAATGAAATCCCCTATCAGGTGAACAAGGCGGCGATGATCGACAAGATCGCCGAGGCCGCACGCGACAAGAAGATCGAAGGCATCGCCCATGTGCAGGACGAATCCGACCGCAACGGTGTGCGTGTTGTGGTCGAACTCAAACGCGATGCAACGGCTGAGGTCGTGTTAAACCAACTGTTCCGCTTTACGCCCATGCAGACCTATTTTGGCTGCAATATGCTGGCGCTGAACGGCGGCAAACCCGAGCAGTTGACCCTGCGCGCCTTTCTGACCGCATTCGTGGACTTCCGCGAAGAGGTGGTTGCCCGGCGCACCGCGTTCGAACTGCGCAAGGCGCGTGAGCGCTCACATGTCCTCTGCGGTCTGGCCGTAGCGGTCACCAATATCGATGAAATCGTCGCCACGATCCGGTCCTCTGCTGATGCAGCGACGGCACGCGAAAAGCTGATGACGCGGCGCTGGCCCGCCGAAGCCATCCTTGAGTATATCAAGCTTATCGACGATCCGACCCATACCGCCAATGAGGATGGCACCTATAACCTGTCCGAAACGCAAGCCCGCGCCATTCTGGAATTGCGCCTGCAACGCCTGACCCAGATCGGCGTCAAGGAAGTCACCGACGAATTGCAGGAACTGGCCGGCAAGATACGGGAATACCTCGAAATTCTTGGCTCACGCGAGCGCATCATGCAGATCATCCGTGATGAGCTGCATGAGGTCCGCAATCTGTTTGCGGTGCCCCGGCGCACCGAGATCGTCGATTGGTCCGGCGATATGGAAGACGAAGACCTGATCGAAAAAGAGGATATGGTCGTGACCGTGACCTCTGGTGGCTATATCAAGCGCACCGCATTGGCCGATTTCCGGGCGCAGCGGCGCGGCGGCAAGGGTCTGTCGTCAATGGCGACCAAGGAAGAGGATGTGGTCACGACCCTCTTTGTGGCCAACACCCATACGCAGCTGTTGTTCTTCACCACTGACGGCATGGTTTACAAGCTCAAGACCTGGCGCCTGCCGCTGGGCAGCCGGACGGCCAAAGGCAAGGCAATTGTGAACATCCTGCCGATTCCGTCGGGCGTGTCGATTGCGGCTATCATGCCGGTGGATCGCCCCGAGGAAGAATGGGACGACCTGCAGGTGGTCTTTGCGACATCAGCCGGCACCGTGCGCCGCAACAAATTGTCGGATTTCACCAATGTGATGCGCAACGGCAAGATCGCCATGAAGTTCGAAGACGATCATGCCGAAACGACACTGATCAACGCGCGGATTGCCTCCAACGATGACGATGTGATGCTGGTCACCGATTCTGGCCGTGCCATTCGTTTCCCCGCCACAGATGTGCGCGTCTTCAATTCACGCAGTTCGGTCGGTGTGCGCGGGATCAGGTTGCAGGGCGACGACAAGGTGGTTTCCATGTCGATCATCCACCACTTCAAGGCCGAAGCAGAAGAGCGCGCCGCCTATCTGAAAATGCGCCGGGCCATGGCCGGACTGGCGGAGGAGGCGGAAGGTGACGACGACGAAGAGGCCGTCGCAGGCGCGATCAGCCCTGAGCGCTATGCCGAAATGTCAGCGGTGGAAAACCTGATCCTGACGATCACGGCGCAAGGTTCGGGCAAACTGTCCTCCAGCCATGATTATCCGGTGCGCGGGCGCGGCGGCATGGGTGTGGCGGCCATGGACAAAGCGATGCGCGGCGGGTCTTTGGTGACTTCATTCCCGGTCGAAATGACCGATCAGATCATGCTGGTGACCTCGACCGGTCAGTCAATCCGCGTCCCGGTTGAGGGAATTTCGTTCCGGTCACGCGCCGCTGGCGGCGTCAAGGTGTTTGACACCGGCAAGGGCGAAACCGTGGTCAGCGTGGCCTGGATTGCCGATCAGGGCGAGGATGAAGAGGGCATGGACCAGACCAAGGCGTGAAAGCCACCTGTTTTGCGTGATTTTCTCACATCAACCTTCGATGTTGTTTTGGATACAGTGACAAAAAAAGGGATGTTTCCGCTGTTGGCTTTGTTGACGTAGCGTCTTCCTCGACGGTAGATAAAGGAGTAATTGCAACGAAAGTGAGAAAAAATGAAACTTACATTTATCACAACCGCATTGCTCATTGGTGCGTCAGGCGCATTCGCACAAGGTCTGTCCGGTGCCACGGTTGCACTCGAGTACACCACCTATCCGGACGTAGACAACGAAACGAGTACTGGCTTCTCAGGGTCAGCAGAGTTTGATATCGTCAATGGTTTTTCCGTCGCCGCTGACCTTTCCAACACCAGTTTCGAATCTATTGACGAGAATGGAACGAATGTTGTCGTCCATGCTATCTATGCCATCAATCCCGACGTTTCCGTTGGCGGTTTCATCGGCCGAGAGGCAATTGACGGAGAAGAAATCGACAACTACGGCGCTGAAATTGCCTACAAGAGCGGAATGACGGGGCTTGAGGCGTATCTGGGCGCCGGAGATGTCAACTCAGTTGACCTCACATATGTCGGTATCTCGGGCAGTTACGGTCTTGGCAACGGTATCAGCGTAATTGGCGGGTATGACAGAGTTGGTTATGATCTCGGCGGTGATGTGACCGTTAGCGCAATTGACATTGGTGGCGAATTTGCCTTCTCGGGTGGAGCTGCATTCTATGTTAAGGCAGGTCAATTGTCCTTAGATACTCCCGGACCGAACGACGAAGAGAACTACTTCGAGATTGGCGCCTCTTTCTCATTTGGGCCAATGGGCGGGACGACTTTCTCGTCCAGAGGGTTGTTGGAAAACGTGCCCGCGGGCGCACTCTGACCAGAACCGTAGCAAGAATTACAAAGGCCCGCGGTATCGTCGCGGGCCTTTTCATTTGCTGTGCTGCGGATTAGATCATCCGCATGGATAACACGCTCAATATCATCGGTGGCGGCATGGCCGGATCAGAGGCGGCCTGGCAGGCGGCGAACGCTGGCTTGCAGGTCGTGATCCACGAGATGCGCCCCAAGGTGGAAACCTTTGCTCACCGCACCGGCAATCTGGGTGAAATGGTGTGTTCCAACTCTTTCCGCTCAGACGATCACGAACAAAACGCGGTTGGTCTGCTGCATTGGGAAATGATGCAGGCCAATGGTTTGATCATGCAGACCGCCTATCAGCACCGGCTTCCCGCCGGTGGGGCGCTGGCGGTTGACCGTGACCCGTTTGCCGAAAGCGTCACGGCAGCGCTCAGATCTCACCCCAATATTTCCATTTCTTATGAAGAGGTTACGCAGCTGCCTGAGAATGGTCACTGGATCATCGCGACAGGCCCCCTGACCTCAGGCAACCTCGCTGAGGCGATCCAGGCCGAAACCAGCGCCGAAGCTCTTGCCTTTTTTGATGCGATAGCCCCGATCGTCTACCATGACAGTATCAACATGGACGTCGCCTGGATGCAGTCGCGCTATGACAAGGGCGAAAGCGAGGAAGAACGCACCGCCTATCTGAATTGCCCGATGACCAAGGCCCAATATGAGGCGTTCATCGACGCCTTGCTGGCAGCCGACAAGACAGAATTCAAAGAGGGCGAAACCGCGGGTTACTTTGATGGCTGCCTGCCCATCGAGGTGATGGCCGAGCGCGGTCGCGAGACATTGCGCTTCGGCCCGATGAAGCCTGTTGGCCTGACCAACGCCCATGACCCCCAGACCAAACCCCATGCCGTCGTGCAACTGCGCCGCGACAATGCCCTGGGCACGCTTTACAATATCGTCGGTTTTCAAACCAAGATGAAGTATGCTGCCCAAAAGTCTGTTTTTAAATCGATTCCAGCCTTGGAAGCCGCCGAATTTGCCCGCCTCGGGGGCATACACCGCAATACGTTCATCAATTCGCCTACATTGCTTGACGATCAGATGCGCCTGCGCAGCCGCCCCAATATTCGTTTCGCAGGCCAGATCACCGGTGTTGAAGGCTATGTCGAAAGTGCCGCGATGGGGCTGCTTGCCGGGCGCATGGCCGTGGCCGAAATCGCAAGCGCAAATCTGGCCCCGGTGCCCGATACCACGGCGATGGGCGCGCTGGTCTCGCATATCACCGGGGGGGCCGAGGCAAAGACTTTCCAGCCGATGAACGTCAATTTCGGCCTGTTTCCGCCTCTTGAGGGGGCCAAGACCGGCCGGCGCAACCGCAAGGACCGTTACAAAGCCTATACTGACCGCGCCAAGGCCGATTGGAAGACCTGGCTGGGACAGACGGCACTGGACGCGGGTTGATCGCTGCTTCTAGACTGGCGGCATGACTGAGAGAAAAGACATTTTGCGCCCATCCTTGTGGACACCGCGCCCGGTTGAGGAAACCATCGCGGTCTATACCGATTGGGCCGACAATTACGACGCCGATGTCACAGCGCGGGGATATCGCACGCCGGATCGTCTGGCAAAGGCCCTCGCGGACCACATTTCGATCAAGGCGGAAGTGCTTGATTTTGGGTGTGGAACCGGGATCGGTGGAGCCGCATTGCGGCGCGTGGGTTTTGAAACCATCGATGGCACCGATGTCACGCCCGAGATGCTCAAGAAGGCCGCGGCAAGCGGGATTTACCGCCAGACATGGCCAAGTTCCCCCGGCGAAATGACCTTTGCAAAGGGGGCCTATGAGGTAATCGTCGCCGTCGGTGTTGTCAGCCTTGGTGCCGCCCCGCCCGAAACCCTGGCCCCTCTGGTTGCCAAACTGGATCCCGGTGGTCTGCTGGCGCTGTCATTCAACGACCCGACATTGGCGGACCAGGCATATACCGATGCCCTGGACACAGAGCTGACCACGCGGCAGGCCGAGGTGATTTTTCGCGACCATGGGCCCCATCTGGATGATGTCGGCATGGGGTCTGACGTCATTATTCTGCGCCGCCTGTGATCACCCGTTTTGCGCCGTCGCCTACGGGGCCGTTGCATCTGGGGCATGCTTTTTCGGCACTGACGGTGTGGAAAGTGGCGCGCGGTCTGGGCGGGAAAGCCTTGTTGCGGATCGAAGATACCGACAGCACGCGGGTCCGGACCGCCTATGAGGCTGGCATCACCGATGATCTTGCCTGGCTGGGCCTGACCTGGCCAACGCCCCTGCGCCGCCAGTCTGAGCACATTTCGGATTATAATGCCGCCTTGCTGCAACTGGCAGAGAAAGGCCTGATTTACCCCTGCCGCTGCTCGCGCCGCAATATCATCCAAGCAGGTGCGAAACCCGGGGCAGATGGCATGGTCTATCCGGGAACCTGCCGCAATCGGCGAATGCAAGATGCGCAGCCGGGCGACGGGGTACGATTGAATATCGGCAAGGCTCTGGCACAGATGGGTGGGGCCATCGGCTATCGCGAAACCGGCGGAGCCGAGGCCCATGAGGTTACCTTTGCAGATGAAATGCTGCATCGCACCATCGGCGACCCGATCTTGAAGCGCAGGGAAACCGGCGATCCCGCCTATCATCTGGCCTGTGTCCATGATGATGCGCTGCAGGGGATCACCCATGTCGTCCGTGGGACAGACCTGCGAGACCTGACACCGCTGCATGTCATGCTGCAAAGGCTGCTGGGATATGCGACGCCGATCTATCACCACCACGCGCTTATCCTCGATGACAGCGGCAAGCGGCTGGCAAAAATAGACAAATCAAAGGCGATCGCCAGATACCGAAGCGAAGGGGCAACGCCTGACGACATCAGGCAGATGATCGGGTTTGAGGATTAGGCCCCGTCCATCGGCGTCATGATTTCAAATTCTGACCCGTCTTGGACTTCAGTGTAAAAACAGGTCCGCCGTCCCGTGTGGCAGGCCGGCCCCGTCTGGTTGACCGTCACGAGCAAGCAGTCCCGGTCACAGTCGATCCGAAAATCGACCAGTTCCTGTCTATTCCCGCTCGTCGCGCCCTTTACCCAGAATTCCTGCCGGGACCGTGACCAGTAAGTCACCTGACCTGTCGCCAGGGTTTGCGTCACGGCGGCGGCGTTCATCCATGCCATCATCAGGACCTCCCCCGTCTGGGCGTCCTGCGCAATCGCCGGGATCAGGCCTGCATCATTGTAACAAAGCGTCGCGGGGTCGAAGGACATATCAAAAACCTTTGCAAGCGGGGCAGTCGGCACTATCTAGTGAACGACAGTCAAAAGGGCAACGAGATGTCGGCAGAAAACGATCTGATCAAACTCTACTCCGGGCGCATTCTGGCGCTTGCGGCGGATATGCCCCGGACGGCACGGTTGGACCATCCGACCGCAACGGCCAGGAAACGCGCGCCGCTTTGCGGGTCAACCGTGACCGTTGATGTCAAAGTGGTCGACGACGTCATTACTGACTACGGGCAGGATGTGAAGGCCTGCGCATTGGGGCAAGCTGCGGCGGCCGTCGTGGGGGCCAATATTGTCGGGCTGACCACAGATCAGGTGCAGGCCGGGCGGGATGCGCTTTTTGCGATGCTCAAATCGGATGGTCCGGTTCCTCCCGCGCCCTTCAGCGATCTGGAAGTCCTGCTACCAGCAAAGGACTACAAGAACCGCCACGCCTCGATCATGCTGGCCTTTGATGCCACGCTGGATGCCCTGCACACCCAACACGCCACCGCATAAAAAAACCGCCGCACATCCGGGCAGATGGCGGCGGCAGGGTTGAAACGATCAAGGCCCGGTCCAGTGTTCCTTGGGGAGAGGCAAAACCCCCACACGGGACGTCAGACAGGCAGGTCATCATTCATTGCGTTCTTGGGACAGGGCAATGTGATGGACCGGGCCAAAGATCGTCCGGCAAGTCAGATCAGCCCAGGCACGGCCAACCCGACAATCAACATGACCATCAAAGCAACAACGCCCAAAGCATCGGCGACAATCGTGTACCGCGCGCGCGCAATGACGGATTTGAGTTCGTCTGCCATAATCGTGTTCCCTTAATGTTCCGTTGCTACTTTGTTCTCATATCGTTAACGCGGTGTAAAGAACTTTTGTGGAACATTTGAGAACATTTTGCGTTGGCCAGCGCTAACCGACTGATATTAAACGGATCGCCTTATCCTGCTCCATCAGCCAAAGCAGGGTTCGGGCCGCCTTGCCCCGCTTCGTTTCCAGCGTCGGGTCCTCTTGCAGCAGCGCGCGCGCATCTGAGAGTGCCACCGCCATTTGTCCGGCCTGCCGTTCCAGATCAGCGATCCGAAACCTTGGAATGCCCGATTGCGCTGTCCCGATCACGTCGCCTGCGCCGCGCATGGCAAGATCCTCCTCGGATATCCTGAAGCCATCCTCGGTCTCGCGCAGGATTTCCAATCGTCGTCGCCCGCTTTCGCTCAGGGGTGGTTGATAAAGCAACAAACACGTCGATGCCGCTGCCCCCCGCCCTACTCTGCCCCTCAGCTGGTGCAACTGAGCCAACCCAAACCGGTCCGCATGTTCGACCATCATGATCGAGGCGTTGGGCACATCGACGCCGACTTCGATCACGGTTGTCGCGACAAGCACCTTTGTTTCCCCAGCGACGAAACGGGCCATCGCGGCATCTTTTTCGGCATGCGGCATCTGCCCATGCACCAACCCGACCACCCCTTCGCCCAAGGCGGCCCGCAGGCGTTTGAACCGTTCTTCTGCTGCCGTCAAATCAACGGTTTCGCTTTCCTCGACCAAGGGGCAGACCCAATAGGCCTGTCGCCCTTCGGTGACCGCATGGCGCAGTTTTTCAATCACCTCATCCATTCGCCCCACGGACACCAGCGCCGTTTGAACCGGCGTGCGGCCGGGCGGCTTTTCATCCAGCACCGACACATCCATGTCGCCGTATTGCGCAAGCGCCAGTGATCGCGGGATTGGTGTCGCGGTCATGACCAGCACATCAACTGCATGGCCCTTTGACCCCAGTTCCATCCGTTGGGACACACCGAACCGGTGCTGTTCGTCAATGACTGCCAGGCGCAAATCATTGAATTCAATATCTTTTTGAAAGACCGCATGGGTGCCGACAAGGATATTGATGTCACCCGCTGCCAGGGCGCTCAGCTTCGCCGCACGCGCGGCCCCCTTGTCTCGCCCTGTCAGAATGTCCAGCCGCACCCCGGCACCCTTGGCCAGGGGGCGCAGCCCATCCAGATGCTGGCGCGCCAAAATCTCGGTCGGGGCCATCATGACCCCCTGCCCGCCTGCCTCGACAACCGCCAGCAGCGCCATCAGCGCAACCAGCGTCTTGCCGGACCCGACATCCCCTTGCAACAGGCGGCTCATGCGCACCGGCAAGGCCAGGTCGGCAAGGATTTCGGCAACAGCGCGCTGTTGAGCGCCGGTGGGTTTATAGGGCAAACCCTGCAACACCTGATCGGTCAACGCTCCTGTGGACAGCGAGGCAACCCCCCTGGCCTTGCGCGATTCGGCCCGCGCCAAGGCGAGGGTCAGCTGATGGGCCAGAAGCTCATCATAGGCCAATCGCGCCCGCGCCGGGGCATGGGGCGAAAAATCCGACATCGCCTTCGGGCTGTGACCAACCCGCATGGCCTCTGCCCAGTCGGGCCAGTTTTCGCGCGCCTTCAGTGCCGGATCGATCCACTCCGGCAGGTCCGGCATCAGGCCCAGGGCCGAACGTGTCGCCTTCCACATCGCTTTCTGGGTGATGCCGGCATGAAGCGGATAGACCGGTTCAAACGCGGGAATGTCATCGGCCTCGGCCAGAGGCAGCACGTGATCGGGATGCACCATCTGCGCGATCCCATCAAAGATTTCGACCTTGCCCGAAACGATCCGCTTCTGGCCTGTGGGCAGCAGGCGTTGCAGGTAATCCCCCCGCGCATGGAAGAACACCAGTTGGAACGACGTCTGGGCATCTTCGACATGAACGCGGTAGGGGCGCCCGCGCGTGCGTGGCGGGTGATGGTCGCCAATGGTGACTTCCACCGTAGCAACGCTGGGGGCCACGACCTCTGTGATGCTGGCGCGCCTGTGCCGGTCAACGCCCGAAAGCGGCAGCGTCATCAGCATGTCCAGCGGCTTTTCAATACCTGCACCCGCCAGAATTTGCGCGGACTTCGGCCCGATCCCTTCCAGCTTTGTCAACGCCGCAAACAGCGGGAACAGGATTTCGGGGCGCCCGCTCATGCGTCGCCGATCAGGGCAAGCCAGGCGTCCTCGTCCATCATCTCGACACCCAGATCTGCGGCCTTTTTTGCCTTTGACCCTGCGCCGGGGCCAGCAATGAGGATATCGGTCTTTGCGCTGACTGATCCCGAAACCTTCGCCCCAAGGCTTTCTGCCCGCGCCTTGGCTTCGGCCCGCGTCATGCGCTCCAGCGTGCCGGTGAACACCACGGTTTTGCCCGCGACGGGGCTGTCGGTCACGCGGGCCTCGGCATCCTGGACCTCAAGCGCGGCGATCAGCCTGTCGATTGATGCGCGCTCGGCCTCTTGCTGCATGGTCGTCACCAGCGAGGTCGCCATGACCGACCCGACCCCGTCAATGCCTGTCAGCTCATCCCATGCGGGTCCGGTGCCAATCTCGGCTGTGGTCATCGCCTTTTCAAACTTGTCCCATGAGGCATAGTGGTTGGCCAAAAGGGCCGCGCTGTTTTCACCGACGTGGCGAATACCAAGCGCATAAATCACCCGTGCCAGCGGGATCAGTCGCTTTTCATCAATCGCGTCAAAAAGGTTCGCGGCACTTTTTTCACCCCACCCTTCGCGGTTCTTGAGCTGCTGCAAACCTTCGCCAAAGCGTGTCCGCAAGGTAAAGATATCGGCGGGCGTTGTGATCCAGCCATCAACATGGAACTGCTCAATCTGCTTTGATCCCAGGCCTTCGATATCAAAGGCGGCCCGCGAAACAAAATGCTTCAACTTTTCCACAGCCTGAGCCGGGCAGATCATCCCGCCAGTGCAACGGCGCACCGCGTCACCGTCTTCGCGGATCGCGTCAGACCCACACTCCGGGCAGAGGGCTGGCATGTGATAAGGCACCGCCGTTTCGGGCCGCCGCGCAAGGTCAACGTCGCGGATTTTGGGGATCACATCGCCCGCGCGATAAACCTGCACCCAATCGCCCACGCGGATGTCGCGGCCTTCCCGGATCGGGTTGCCGTTGCCATCACGCCCCGCAATATAGTCTTCATTATGCAGCGTCGCGTTTGAAACGACGACGCCGCCGACCGTGACGGGGCGCAGCCGCGCAACAGGTGACAAGGCCCCGGTGCGCCCGACCTGGATGTCGATGGCTTCCAAAACGGTCCACGCCAGTTCGGCGGGGAATTTATGAGCGATCGCCCACCGCGGCGTGGTTGACCGAAACCCCAACCTGCGCTGAAGGGCCAGATCATCTACCTTGTAGACAACTCCGTCGATGTCATAGCCAAGATCCGCGCGGCGGGTTTCAATCAGCCTGTAATGCGCGATCAAGTCAGAAGGTCCGTCGCAGGCCCTGGTCAGCGGATTGGTGGAAAACCCGAGCGCATTCAGTCTTTCAATGGCAGCAAGCTGCGTTTCTGCCAAAGGTGCCGACACATCGCCCCAGGCATAGGCAAAGAAATGCAGGGGCCGCGCCCGCGTGATGTCTGCGTCCAGCTGACGCAAAGAACCTGCGGCGGCATTGCGGGGATTTGCAAAGGTCTTTGCGCCAGATGCAGTCTGCCTTTCATTCAGAGCCGAAAACTCCGAATGGCTCATGTAGACCTCGCCTCTGACCTCCAGCACATCCGGAGCCCCGGTGATCGTCTGGGGAATATCCGCAATCGTCCGGGCATTTGCGGTGACATTTTCACCGGTTTCGCCGTCTCCGCGCGTCGCGGCCTGCACCAATGTCCCGTTTTCATAGCGCAAAGACAGTGAAAGCCCATCAATCTTGGGCTCAGCGGTATATGTCAGCGGCACATCACCGGTCAGGCCCAGATACTTGCGAATGCGCTGGTCAAATTCATGTACGTCCTCGTCCTCAAAGGCATTGCCCAGAGAGAGCATGCGAACCACATGGCGGACCTTGCCAAACCCTTCGGCGACAGCCCCACCCACTGCATCGCTGGGACTGTCCTTGCGTTTCAACTGAGGAAATCGTGCCTCGATCGCGGCATTGCGCCGCTTGAGCGCATCATAGGTCGCGTCGCTGATCTGAGGCGCGTCGTCACGGTGATAGGCCGTGTTTGCCGCCCCCAGAGTCTCTGCCAGCCAAAGCAGTTCCGCTCGCGCCTCCTGCGCTGAAAGATCTGTGACAGGTTTTTCGCCGGTCTGCGGGTGTTTTGCTGCGCTGTCCTGAACCACGTAGGCCTCCCACCCTTTGACGCCCCTTCCCGGGAAGTTACGTCATCATTAGGCGGGCTGCCTTGCGTCGTCCAGTCTTGCCTGCGTCAGGCTTTGTCGCATGACAGCAACAGGGCGCTATGCGCCGATGGCGATCGGCTCTTGCGTTGCGACTGGTTCCGGGTCGCGCAGAACATAGCCGCGCCCCCAAACCGTTTCGATATAATTGTCGCCCATGGTCGCTTCGCCAAGCTTCTTGCGCAATTTGCAGATGAAGACATCGATGATTTTCAGTTCCGGTTCATCCATGCCGCCGTAAAGATGGTTGAGGAACATCTCTTTCGTCAAGGTTGTGCCCTTGCGCAGGCTCAGAAGTTCAAGCATCTGATATTCCTTGCCGGTCAGATGCACCGTGCTGCCCTCAACCTCGACCGTTTTGGCATCGAGGTTCACCGCAATCCGCCCTGTCTTGATGATCGATTGCGCATGCCCCTTTGAGCGGCGAATGATCGCATGGATGCGTGCCACGAGTTCTTCGCGATGAAACGGCTTTGTCAGATAGTCATCGGCGCCAAATCCAAAGCCTTTCAGCTTGCTTTCTGTCCCATCATCCCCCGAAAGGATCAATATAGGCGTGTCAATGCGGCTCAGGCGGAGCTGTCGCAGCACCTCATGCCCGTTCATGTCAGGAAGGTTCAGGTCCAGCAGGATCAGGTCATAATCATACAGTTTTGCCAGATCGATACCCTCCTCTCCCATATCCGTCGCATAGACGTTCAGGTTTGCGTGGGTCAGCATCAGTTCGATGCTTTTGGATGTTGTAGGATCGTCTTCTACCAGCAAGACTCGCATTGCAGTTCTCCGCTTTGAGTTCGGTGCCATAAACCTAAGCCAAGAAAGGTTAATTAGCCGTTACCCCCAACGGTATCCATAGGACATTCTACCTAGGGTTGTCTATAACGTTGCAGCGACGTCGCTTTCAGGGCGGCCTCACCATGCTGACCCACGGCTGTTTCCCATTCCGAAAACTCTTCATCAGACAACGCATAGCGTTCCAACGCTTCGTCGCGCGTAATCAGCCCGGCGGCGACCGCGCGCACCACGGCTGCCTTGCGCGAGGCCACCCAGCGCCTTGTATTTCTGCTTGGCAGATCAGCGCGTGTCATGATTCTTCCATCTGGCAAGGTCACCGATCTGGGTCCTTCGACTTTACGTAAGTACATGTTGTTCACCCCTTCTTATGTCACTCCGGGGGTAAATATCGGGTGAAGGACTTAATGAGAGGTATAACTAGCCCTTGAGAGTGCTTCGCATTTTCCTATATTTCATTGAGAAATTGCCGCTTCCGGGAAAAACCCATGCCCCTTGATTCGCCGTTGAATACCCTCGGCTTTGCAAAACCGCCTGCGCAAACCCGCGTCGTCGTCGCCATGTCTGGTGGCGTCGATAGCTCTGTTGTGGCCGCTATGCTGGCTGAAGAAGGCTACGACGTCGTGGGGGTCACCTTGCAGCTATATGACCACGGTGCGGCTCTGGCCAAGAAAGGTGCCTGTTGTGCGGGCCGTGATATTCACGATGCCCGCCGTGTCGCCGAAGAGATGGGTTTTCCCCATTACGTGCTGGATTATGAAAACACCTTTCGCGAAGCGGTGATGGATGAATTTGCTGACAGCTATTTGGGCGGTGCCACGCCAGTACCCTGCATTCGCTGCAATGAGCGGGTGAAGTTCAAGGACCTGCTGGAAACCGCCCGGGACCTCGAGGCCGATTGCATGGCCACAGGTCACTATATTCAGCGCAAAATGGGTGCCGAAGGGGCAGAATTGCATGCCGCAGCGGACCCAACCAAGGATCAAAGCTATTTCCTGTTCTCGACCACGCAGGAACAGCTGGACTATCTGCGTTTTCCCCTGGGTCATCATGCCTCAAAGGACGAAACCCGTGCGCTGGCGGGCAAATATGGGCTCAGCGTGGCGGACAAGCCCGACAGCCAGGATATCTGCTTTGTGCCCAACGGCGACTATGCCGCCGTAATTGAAAAGCTGCGCCCCGGCGCGGCAGAGCCCGGCGATATCGTCGATACCGAAGGCCGCGTTCTGGGCACCCATCAGGGCGTGATCCACTATACCATCGGGCAGCGCCGCGGTCTGGGGATCGGCGGGCTGGCTGATCCGCTTTATGTGGTCAAGCTGGACGTGGACCGCAAAGAGGTTGTCGTCGGTCCCAAAGACCTGCTGGCTACCCGCCGCGTGCCGATCCGCGAAATCAACTGGATCGGCGACGGCAAGCTGATGGATAGGGGCGAACGGCCGATCGCGGTGCGGGTGCGCTCAACCCGTCCGCCAACCGATGCGATCCTGCGCCCGATCTCTGAGACCGAAGCGGAGGTGGAATTGCTGGTCGCCGAGCAAGGCGTGTCGCCGGGGCAGGCCTGTGTGTTTTATGATCCTGACAGCACCCGCGTGCTGGGCGGCGGCTGGATCTGGCGGGGCGCGTAACGCCGCCGCCGATCCGTTTGCTGAAATTCTTGTGATTGCAACGAAAGGTCACATGTCTGTGTGACCCCTAGCTTTTTTGAGCGCGATTGGCCCATCTGGGTTCGACCAATGACAACAGATCCCGGAGCCAGAACCATGAAACTAACCCGCCGCAAACTTTTCACATTTGCCATCGCCGTGCCTGCATCCGCAGTCTTGACCACCCGCGTCCTGGCAGACAGCCATGCCGTCTATACCGAAAGCGGCATTGCCGTTGATGGCTCGGATGTCGTGGCTTATTTCACCCAAGGGGCGCCCGTCGCAGGTGATGCTACCATCACCCACGACTATATGGGGGCGACCTGGCAATTCTCGTCGGAAGCCAATCGAGATGCCTTTGCCGCAGACCCGGCGGCCTATGCGCCGCAATACGGCGGCTATTGCGCCTATGCGGTCAGCCAGGGTTATACCGCGCCGACTGTGCCTGATGCCTGGACGATCGTGGATGGAAAGCTTTATCTGAATTTCTCTTTGAGTGTTCGCCGCCGCTGGGCGCGGGACATCCCCGGCTATGTCGCAGCGGCTGATGCCAACTGGCCAGGCGTTCTGAGCTGATCGGGCGCCGTCGCACCCCGGCTGACAGGGGCCGGTCTGTTGCCCGCGCCAACGAAAACCGCAAGATGCCCGAATGCACCTTGCCGCGGCAGATCGCGCAGGCGGCACAAAAACCACTGGAAAACACCCAATGGGACCGCTACCCACGGCACCATGATCTACGCATCCGCATCACAATGGCGTAACGCCCCGCAGAAACGTGTCCTGCTATTTGCCATGTCAGGGTTGGGCAAGACCTACCTTTCAACCATGCTGCGCGGCTCGGGGGACTGGTTTCACTACTCCATCGATTACCGGATCGGCACACGCTATATGGGCGAAAAGATCGCCGATAACGCCAAGCGAGAGGCAATGAAGGTGCCGTTCCTGCGCGATCTCTTGCGGTCGAACTCGATCTATATCGGCTCCAACATCTCATTTGACGACCTCAAACCGATGTCTTCCTATCTGGGCAAACCGGGCGATCCGGCGCTTGGAGGGCTGCCATGGGAGGAATACACCCGGCGTCAGGATGAGTTTCAGGCCGCTGAAGTCGCCGCCCTGCACGACACCAGCTTTTTCATCGACCGGTCGGTTGAGCTTTATCAGTACCCGCATTTTGTCTGCGACACAGGCGGGTCGATCTGCGAATGGGTCGATGCCAATGACCCCGATGATCCGGTGCTTGCCGATCTGGCGTCCAATACGCTGATGGTCTGGATTGAAGGGACCGAGGCCCATACCGCTGAACTGATCCGCCGCTTTGATCACGAACCCAAGCCGATGTCATATGACCCGGCGTTCCTGCTGGCCACTTGGACCGCCTATCTGGCGGAATTCAGCGTGGCGCCGGACAAGGTGAACCCCGATGATTTCATCCGCTGGGCCTTTGCCAAGGCGCTCGCGCATCGTCAGCCCCGCTACAAGGCGATGGCCGACAACTGGGGCGTCACGGTGCCCCAGGCCGCCGTCGAGCAGGTCAAAGATACGGAGGGCTTTGTCAGCATGATCGCTGACGCCCTTGAGATGCGCAGCTAAGCCGCCTATCTCTGCCCTCTTATCAGGATAAAACCGATGCCGATCAAACTGCCCTCTGCCCTGCCCGCCTATGACGTCCTGTCGCACGAAGGCGTCATGGTGCTTGATGATGATACCGCCGCACGTCAGGACATCCGCCCGCTGCGGATTGCCTTGCTGAACCTGATGCCCAAAAAGATCCAGACCGAGAACCAGTTCGCACGTCTGATTGGCGCCACGCCCTTGCAGATTGAACTGTCATTGGTGCGGATGTCCGAGCATCAGACCAAGAATACGGCAGCCGAGCACATGGAAGAATTCTATCGCCCGTTTTCGGACATTCGGGACGAGAAATTTGATGGGCTGATCATCACCGGCGCGCCCATTGAACATCTGCCCTTTGAAGAGGTCACCTACTGGCAGGAACTCACCGAGGTCTTTGAGTGGACACAAACCCACGTTCATTCGACCTTTGGCGTGTGCTGGGGCGGCATGGCAATGATCAACTATTTCCACGGCGTGAAGAAACACATGCTCGACCACAAGGCGTTCGGCTGTTTCAGGCATGACATTGTTGCCCCCTCATCGCCTTATCTGCGCGGATTTTCAGATGATTGCGTGATCCCGGTCAGCCGCTGGACGGAAATGCGGCAGGATGAGATCGGCGCAGCAGGCGACCTGACGACACTGATTACCAGTGATGAGGCAGGGCCCGCGCTGGTCGAGGATAAAGCGCATCGCGCGCTCTATATCTTCAACCACTTCGAGTATGACAGCGGCACGCTCAAGCAGGAATATGACCGCGACATCAGCAATGGCACGCCCATCAATGTGCCGATGAACTATTATCCGGGCGATGACCCGACCCAAAATCCACAAAACAGGTGGAGAAGTCACGCGCACCTCCTATACGGCAACTGGATAAATGAAATTTACCAGAGCACGCCATTCGCGTTGAACAAGATTGGTCATTAAAACATTCCTTTTTGCGTCGGCAGCCCTTGGCCTTGGCGCGGTCCTGACAGGCTATGGCACAGATCGGCGCGCTGGTCGGGCCGCAACGGCCTATCCGCCCATTGGCGATTTCGTCAGTGTGACGGGCGGGCAGGTTCATTATGTCCAGGAGGGCCGCGGCCCGCATGTCGTTCTTCTGCATGGGGCTGGTGGTAACCTGCGTGACTTCACCTTTGACCTGATGGCGCGTCTTTCAGACCGCTATACGGTCACGGCCTTTGACCGTCCGGGCCTTGGCTATACCGACCGGGTGCCCGGCGGGAACAGCGGCCCGCTGGCGACGGCAGGCGACAGCCCACAGGATCAGGCAAAAATGCTGCGTGAAGCGGCCAGCAAACTGGGGATTGAACAGCCCATCGTGGTCGGCCACAGTTTTGGCGGGGCTGTCAGCTATGCCTGGGCGGTGGCCGGGCTGGACGAGGAAAACCCCGCAAATGCCTCTGCGGTTGTTTCGCTGGCCGGTGTCACCATGCCATGGCCCGGTGATCTGGGGCGCTATTACACCGTCAACGGCAGTGCGCTGGGCGGTCTGGTCACGATCCCCCTGATTTCCGCCTTTGCGCCACAGTCCGCGATCGCGCAAAGCATTGCGGCGACATTTGCACCGCAAAGCCCGCCGAAAGACTATGTAAACTACATCGGCTCGGACCTGACGTTGCGGGTGGAAACCATGCGCGCGAACATCCGGCAGGTCAACACACTGCGGCCAGATATGGTTGACCTTTCAAAGCGTTACCCGGAACTGACCCTTCCCATCGAAATCGTCCACGGAGAGGCCGACACAACCGTTCCGATCTCCGTGCATGCCGAGGAAATTGAAAAGGTCCTCCCGCAGGTGAACCTCGTCCGCCTGCCCGGTGTCGGGCATATGCCGCATCACGCCGCACCCCAGATCACGGTCGATGCCATTGACCGGGCCGCCAAACGCGCCGGATTGCGCTAGGCGCTGTAACCCACCATATATGGACCCAGTAAATCGGGAGAGCTTTCATGGAGCTACCATTTGACGGCGCGATCAGCCGGTATTTTGCCGAGGACGCTCCGGCTCAGGTGCGAGAGGCGGTCGCCACTGCGGGAAAGGGCGATATCCTTGATCCCGGCTATCCCTATGACCGCCGCTGGAAACGTGGTGAATACGACGCCGCCATGGCCGCCCTGCAGATCGAGCTGGTCCGCATGCTTGCCTGGGTGCGTACAACCGGGCAGCGGGTCGCCATCGTTTTTGAAGGTCGCGATGCAGCCGGAAAAGGCGGCACGATCAAACGCTTGCGGGAAAATCTTAATCCCCGCAGCGCCAGGCTTGTGGCCCTGTCCAAACCGACGGATGTGGAGGCGGCTCAGTGGTATTTCCAACGCTACATCGCCCACCTGCCCGCGGCGGGTGAAATCACGATTTTCGACCGCAGTTGGTACAACCGCGGCGTGGTCGAACATGTCTTCGATTTCTGCACCGCTGCGCAGCGCGATCGCTGGTTTGCCCAGACCCCTGAATTCGAGGAGATGCTGATCAACGAAGGGATCAAGCTGATCAAGATCTGGCTGAATGTGGGCCGCGCGACCCAGCTCAAGCGGTTTCTGGACCGCGAACAGGATCCTCTCAAGCAATGGAAGCTGAGCTGGATTGATGTCGAAGGGCTGTCGCGATGGGATGCCTATACCGCCGCCATTGATGAAACGCTGACGCGCACGCACACTGACCATGCGCCCTGGACAATCGTGCGGTCTGATGACAAACGCCGCGCCCGGGTCCAGGCTATCGGGCATGTGCTGCGCCAGCTTGACTATGACCGCCGCTCACCTGACGCGCTGACACCTCTGGACAACAAACTGCTGGGAGGCCCGGACCTCTGGCATGCCTAAGCGCGGTTATCATCACGGCAATCTGCGCGAGGCGCTGATCAACGGCTGTCTGACGCTGATCGAAAAGCGCGGCCCGACAGGGTTTTCCCTGTCAGAGGCTGCCCGAGAGGCCGGCGTCACCCCAGCTGCCGTTTACCGTCATTTTGAAGGCCGCGAAGATCTGATCGCAGCGGCGGCGCATCAGGGCTACGAAATGTTTGGCGACCTGATGGGCCACGCCTATGGCAACGGCCAGCCTTCGGCATTGGCCGCATTCGAGGCGACAGGACGGGCCTATCTGGCCTTTGCCCGCAAATATCCCGGCTATTACATTGCGATGTTCGAATCCGGTATCTCGATCAATCGCACGCCGGAACTCAATGCTGTTGCGACGCGGGCCATGGGCGTGCTGGAAAAAGCCGCAGAGGAGCTGTCACAACATATCCCGGCAGACAAGCGCCCGCCGCCGCAGATGTTCAGCGCCCATATCTGGGCCATGTCGCATGGTGTGGTCGAGCTTTTTGCCCGCTCCAGCCCCGGCACGCAAAGTCCTTTTCCACCCGAGGACTTGCTTGAATCCGGCATTGGCATTTACCTGCGGGGGCTGGGCCTGATTCCGCCCGATAGTTGAGAGATCGTAAATGGATAGCAGATTTGCCGTGTTCTTTTTCATCATGAGCGCCACTGAGTCATACCTTTTTGATTGCCCCACCGATTGCCTGCAGGAAAGCCCGGCGCCGGAGCGGGTGCACCTGCAATACGGGGACACCCTGTTTCAGGAGGACGACATCGGCGAGGAAATCTATGCCATCTACGATCTGCCAAAACGGTATGGGTCGGTTCAGCCGACCGTTGGGGTCAGCCTGACAAGCGACAATGACCTTTGGGTCGGGGCTGGCGGAAAATGGACAACCGAAAGGGTCAGCGACGGCCCGTTCTTTATTGAGCTGTCGCTGATGCCCGGCATCTATGTCAGAGGCGACGGACCCGATCTGGGGTTTCCGCTACAGTACCGCGGGGCGCTTGGGGCAGGCATCAATTTTGGTGATACCGGCAGCCTGTCCGTCTTTTTCGATCACCGCTCCAATGCAAATGCATCCGAGGTCAATCCGGGGATCGAAACGCTAGGGGTGCGGCTGACCTATCAGTTTAACTGAACGCGGTTCGCACAACTGCAGCGCCAGATCAGGCATCAGGTTGCCTGAACTCGCTGCTTTGGAGCTTTTGCTGGCGTTCGGCCGCATCAGCTTAACCACCTGTTAAGCTGTTTAGGCGAACTTAACGGAATAGCCATTCCATGAGTATCCATCGTGCAACCTTCCCTTTCCAGACCGCCTTCCCGCCCACTGCGCGAAGGGGTCGCTTCCAATCGGTTCCTGCGGTCCATCGCCCTGCCTGTCCTGCGGCGTATTGATAGGCCACTGACTATCACGAACCCGTTCTCGGGGCTGCCGTTCCGGCTGCTCAGCTATACACACAAAGGCTATTGGTTTTACGGCAGGCACCGCGAAAGCGCCACAATGCGGCGACTTGGCCAGATAATCCGCCGCGGTGACACCGTGTTCGAAGTCGGCGGGCACATCGGCTATGTGTCACAGTTTCTTGCTGGTCAGGTCGGCCACAGCGGGCAAGTGCATGTGTTTGAACCGGGTCAGGACAACCAGCGGTTCCTGCGCAAGAATATCGCCCGCTGCCTGCAAGCTGTGCAAATCAACGCAGCCGTCAGCGACCACAACGGCAAAGCCACGTTTTACGAAGAAAACCTAGGTGGGTTCATGAATTCGCTCGAGGCTGATTTCGCAGCCTCAAGCAAGATCGCGACCTCACAAAAAAATGCCCTCACGCTGCGTGAGCGCAGGGTGAACACTGTCACGCTCGACGCCTACGCCACGGCCCATAATGTCTGGCCCGAAGTCCTGAAGATTGACGTGGAAGGGGCCGAATGGGCGGTTCTTTGTGGTGCCCGGCAGGTCTTGCAGGCCGCGCGCGGACTGATGATCGAAGTGTCGCGCCACCACGAGGCGATTTTCGACGATCTGTCCGCGCTTGGTTTCCTGCTCAGCCAGCCTGACGGTACGGCCATCAAGGCAGCCCGTGAAATGGATGGCAACATCTTTGCGACACGCTCAGGTTCCCTTCACGCGCCACGCCCGAAAGCGACGTAGACACCGGGGGGGGCCATTTCGCCAGTCTGGCCGCTTGTCCGGAGCCTTTGCAGACCCCAATGGCGTGCAGATACCCTGCCCCCTGACCCTGCCAAGGGTGATCGGGTAACGAGGGGTTGCAAATCCCCACACGGCCAGAACAACTGCGCCCATGAACAATATTCTGACAGCCGCCGCCTGGATGATTGGTGCCATTTCTTCCTTCACCCTGATGGCGGTCGCAGGCCGGACTGTCAGTGCAGAGCTTGATACCTTTGAAATCATGCTGTTTCGCAGTCTGACTGGCATCATCATCGTTCTGAGCGTGGCTCTTGCAACCAGAACGACCGCGCAGATCAGCCGCGATCGGCTGGGGCTGCATGCCGTGCGGAATATCTTTCATTTCACAGGACAGAACCTGTGGTTCTTTGCCATCGCGACCATCCCGCTCGCGCAGGTATTTGCCTTGGAATTCACCACACCGATCTGGGTGATCTTGTTGTCGCCCCTCATTCTCAGAGAGCGGTTGACGCCGATTGGACTGCTGAGCGCGGCAATCGGCTTTGTCGGGATCCTTGTGGTCGCCCGCCCGGACCCTGCCAGCATCAGTTGGGGATTGGTCGCGGCGGCAGGCAGTGCGGTGTTCTTCGCGCTCACCGCAATCTTCACACGCAAGCTGACCCGCACCGAAACGATCATTTCGATCCTGTTCTACCTGACTGTCATGCAGGCTGTCTTTGGCCTGATCTTTGCGGGGTTTGATGGCGACATCGCCGTGCCGTCCGCCGCCGCCCTGCCCTGGGTTTTGCTGATCGGCTGCGCCGGGCTGATGGCGCATTTCTGCCTGACAAAGGCGCTCAGCATCGCGCCGGCGACTGTCGTGATGCCGATCGACTTTGTACGCCTGCCCACAATCGCAATTGTCGGCATGCTGCTTTACCAGGAACCTCTGGAAATCTGGGTCTTTGTCGGGGCCGCTTTGATCTTTGGGGCGAACTACCTCAACATCACATTTGCGGTGCGCCGTCCCGGCGGCCGGGCCTGATTGCAGGGTGGTTTCCTGAGAAACCCGCCGCTTCGCCGGGGTTTGTGACGTTACGGAGCGGGCAGCAAGATGACGCGGCGTCAATAATTGACGCAAAGCTTGGGCACTCCTTAGGGTCCATGGCACAGATTTTATTCATGACAGGGATGAGGACATGAAAAAGGTAATGACAGCAGGGGCCAGCTTGCTGCTGACGACCAGCATCGCCAGCGCGGGGGGGATCGAGCGCGCTGTGCCATCAACCGGGCTTTTATTCGAGGACGGCAACTATCTTGAGTTGAACTTCAGCTACGCAAAGCCCGATGTCAGCGGCACGCAGGCGATCGGCCCAATTTTTGCTTCGTCTGTAGGATCCGCATCTGGGAATATGTCTGAAGACTATGTGCAGCTCGGTTTCGGGTATAAGAATGACCTCAATGACCAGATGGCGATCGCGGTGATTTTCGATCAACCTTACGGTGCTGATGTGAACTATGCCAGCGATACGGACTACGCTTATGGCGGCGGGATCTCTCCGCTTGGGACGACGGCAACAGTTGACAGTAACGCTGTCACTGTCCTGCTGTCCTACAAGCTGCGCGAAAATGTCACCGTCTATGGCGGGGGGCGCGCGGTGCAAACCATGGGCGAGGTCGCGTATTTCAACGGCTACACGATGGAAACCAGCACCGAGACGGATTTCGGCTATGTCCTGGGGGCCGCATGGGAACGCCCGGAGATTGCAGCGCGAGTGTCTCTCACCTATCAAAGTGCGGTCGAACATGATTTCGATGCAACTGAAGCTGGCCCTGATGTTCCCGGTTTTCTCGCAGACACCAGTTTCTCGACCACGATGCCTCAGGCATTGACCCTGGAAGGTCAAACAGGTGTTGCTGCTGACACGCTATTGTTTGGCTCCGTTCGTTGGGTGAACTGGACAGAGTTTGATATCACACCAACATACGCGCCCGGCGGGTCATCTCTGGTTGACTATACTGACGACAGGGTCACCTACAGCCTGGGTCTGGGTCGCCGCTTTAGCGATGAATGGTCCGGTGCCGTAACCGCAGGTTATGAAGGGTCAGTGGGCGGCCTTGCAACCAATCTGGGACCGGTTGATGGCAATACGTCACTTGGCGTCGCCGTGACGCGGACGATGGATCAGGTGCGCATCACCGGTGGGGTTCGCTATATCTGGCTCGGTGATGCTGAAACCGAAGCTCCCACTGCTTTCACCGGTGGCGCGTCAGGGGTTACGTTTGCGAATTTCGAAGATAACAGCGCATTGGCCGCTGGCGTGCGGATCGCCTACAACTTCTAAGCAACCATCCTTAAAATCACCTTCAAAGCCCCGCCTAACCTGGCGGGGCTTTTTGTTGCTCTCCCGCATGATCCGGGTTGCGCACTCTTTGCCCAACCGTTCATATCGCCCGCATGGCACCGATCCAGAAAACCATTTCGCCCCGCGCATGGGCCGAGCTTTTCCTGCTCTCCGCCATTTGGGGTGCGTCGTTTCTGTCGATCCGTATTGCGCTGAACGAAATTGGCCCGCTCACCGCCGTCGCCCACCGCACCGGATGGGCGATGCTGATCCTTTGGAGCTATGTGCTGGTCCGCCGGTTTGCTGTCCCCACAGACGGGCGCATATGGGGCGCGTTTCTTGTGATGGGTCTGCTGAACAACGTCATCCCCTTCAACCTGATGGCCTGGGGGCAGTTGCATATCGAAACCGGGCTGACGGCAATCCTCAATGCCACGACGGCTATTTTCGGCGTCATCGCGGCGGCAATCTTTTTCGCCGATGAACGGCTGACTGCCCGCAAATCCGTTGGCGTGGCATTGGGGTTCGTCGGCGTCTCTACCGCCATCGGGCTGGCCGCATTCAAGAATTTCGATCTGCGTTCGCTTGGCCAGCTGGCTGTCATTGGTGGCACGATCAGCTATGCGCTGGCGGGCGTCTGGGCGCGCAAGATGCTGGGACATCTCAGACCCCAGGTCGCCGCCGCTGGCATGTTGACCGGGGCCAGCATCATGACGATCCCGGCAGCATGGCTGGTCGAAGGTCCGATCAGCCTGACCTTGCAGCCACAGACATGGGCAGCCATTGCCTATTTCGCCTTTGTCGCTACGGCGATCGCCTATTTGCTCTATTACCGGGTGCTGTCGATGGCAGGCAGCGGCAACCTGATGCTTTGCACCCTGCTTGTCGCCCCCGTTGCCATCGTGTTGGGCGCGATTGTCCTGGGCGAGGCCTTGCCGCTGCGCGCCTACTTTGGCTTTGCAATCCTGGGGCTGGGCCTGTTGATCCTAGATGGACGGCTTTTCAAGACGTTCCAGCACCGCGCGCGCGGCACGTAGGCCGGGGGCCTCGCCGCCCTGCCCCAATCGCTCCATGGTGACTGCCATCGCCGCAAGCTGGTCGGCAGGGTCATCCAGAACCGCCAGTACCGCATCGGCAATCGGCCCCGGTTGGCACGCTTCGCCGATATATTCCGGCACGACGCGGGTGTCGCTGACAAGGTTCACCAGTGTCACTGTGTCCACCATCAGCATCCTGCTGATGATGATCCGGCTGAGCCACGCCATATCATAAGCGATGACCATCGGTGTGCGGCTCGCAGCCAGTTCCAGAGACACGGTTCCAGAGGCCGCAAGCGCCACATCCGCGCGGCGAAACCACGCGCCCTTGTCAGGTGATCCGGGCGGCAACACCCTAACCGGGACGTTCCAGCCTGCCACACGCCCCTGCACCAATTCATGCACGCCGCGTGTCGTGGGGAGGACAAATTCCACGTCAGGGATCGCCGCGGCGATCAATTCAGCCGCTTTGCCAAAGCGATCAGCCAGACGCGATACTTCACCCTTGCGACTGCCGGGAAGCACCAGCACGACCGTCCCCTTGCCCAGGGCCGCAGCCTCATCCGCGCGCGCGACGGGTTCGGCCACCACCGGGTGACCGACAAAATCACACGCCATCCCGGCGGCCTGCATCAGCGGCGGCTCAAACGGAAACAATGCAAGCACATGATCGATATGGCGTGCCATCTTTTCGGCACGCCCCGGTCGCCAGGCCCAGACCGTCGGAGCCACATAGTGGACCGTCCGAATGTCACTGGCCGCTTTCACCAGACGCGCCACGCGCAGGCAGAAATCGGGGCTGTCGATGGTAATCAGCACATCGGGGGGATCGGCCAGGACTGCATCGGCTGTTTCCCTGATCCGGGCCTTGAGCGCGCGGTATTTCGGCAGTATTTCGGCCAGCCCCATGACACTCAGCTCTTCCATGGGAAAGCGGCTTTGCAATCCTTCGGCCTGCATCAATGGCCCGCCAACCCCGTCAAATGTCACGTCCGGGCGCAGCACTTTCAGCCCCGCCATCAAGGCAGCCCCCAGCTTGTCGCCGGACGCCTCGCCCGCGATCAGGAAGACCCTCATCCGCCCCCCTTGGGCCGCACCCATAAAAACAACCCGGCGGGTTCAAGCACAGAAAGAACCTCGTTCAGATCCAGAACCATGACGCCCCCCTGTTCAATCACAATTCCCGCCAACCCCGCCGCCACAGCGCCCCGCGCGGTTTGTGGCCCGATGACGGGCAGATCGGCGCGCCGGTCTTGCCCGGGTTTGGGCGCCTTGAACATGATCGCGCCGCGGGCATCCCCCGGACCGGGTGACGCAAACCGGGCCAGCATCGCATCGGTTCCCGCCCGGTCTTCGCGTGCCAACACCTTGACATGACGCACAAGGCAGGCTTGCCCCAGGTCGGCGCGCCCCATCTCAGCGATGGTTCTTTCGGCCGTGATCGCATCCAGCTGATTGTCTTTCGTGACAGCCGCACCGCCCAGGACCCCGGCCCCGGGCAACAGATCAAACGCAATCTCATGCGCTGCCTTCACGACAAAGCCCGCCTCTTCGAAAATCGCAATGATCGCACGCAAAGCCCCGTCATCGCCCTGCGCAATGGCATGCATGACGCGGGGCACCAGCGGCTTTGTCGCCGCATCAATGGCCAAAGGGTCGATCGGCGGGCGGGTGATCGCGCCAGCCATGCACACCTCGGTCACACCCTGATCGTGCAGCGCGTTCAGAAAGCTGCCCAGTTGCTCGATCCGAAAGGTCAGGTCCGGGGTGACCGCGGGCCGAAACCCCTCCATCGCGCAGATCAAAGGCTGCGCGGGCAAACGGGCCAGCAACGCAGGCGGCAGATCACCGGTGCCCGCAATCAGCGCCAGCATCAGCCGGGCGTCAGGAAATTGCGGTCAGTGTCGCCAAGGATGAAGGCCACCATCTGCTGCACATAGGGACTGTCGCTTTCATCGGCCAGGCGATGCGCGCGGTCCTGAAACGCCCCTTCGCCGTCCCTGAGCATCTGGAACGCCGCCCGCAGGGCCGTGATATCTGCGCGGTCCACACCCTTGCGCTTGAGCCCGACAAGATTAAGCCCATCCAGCACACCCCGCGGAGCCTGGACCAGACCATGCGGAACAACATCCTTTGTGACCATCGTCACCGCACCAATGATGGCCCCCTGACCGATCCGCACAAACTGATGCACGCCGCAAAGGCCGCCGATAATCACGTCGTCCTCGATAATGCAGTGGCCCGCCACGGCAGAGGAATTGACCACAATCACCCGGTCACCGATCTGCGCGTCATGGGCAATATGACAGCCCGCCATGAACAGCCCGTCATCGCCAATCCGGGTTTCCCCGCCTCCATTGGCCGTGCCGGTGTTCATCGTCACATGCTCACGAATGCGGTTGCGTGCGCCGACGCGCAAACGGGTCTTTTCACCACCGAACTTCAGGTCCTGGGGAATTTCACCAATGACGGCAAAGGGAAATACAATGGTGTCATCGCCAATCTGCGTGTCACCATCAACCACCACATGGCTTTTCAATTCGACCCTGTCGCCCAGCACCACATCCGCGCCAATCACGCAAAACGGGCCAATGACGCAATCTGCGCCAATTTGCGCACCTTCGGCGACCACGGCAGACGGATGAATGGCGGCCATCAGCCCTGCATATCCATCATGGCGGTAAATTCGGCCTCGGCGGCCATTTCACCATCAACGGTGGCGACCCCCTTGAAACGCCAGACCTTGCCGCCGGGCTTGCCCCGCGTGGTTTCGACGTGCATCTCAAGCACATCGCCCGGCACAACCTTGCGGCGGAACTTGCAGCCGTCAATGGCCATGAAATAGACAAGCAGATTGCCATCCGTCAGCCCCAATGAGGCCCCCACCATCACGGCGGTTGTCTGGGCCATCGCCTCGACGATGGTGACACCGGGCATAATGGGGTTGGCAGGGAAGTGACCTTGGAAATGCGGCTCGTTCATGGTGACGTTCTTGATACCAACGGCAGAGGTCGTGCCATTGATACTATGCACCTTGTCAACCAAGAGGAACGGATAGCGGTGCGGCAGGATTTTCTGGATCAGATGAATATCAGCGGTGGTCACAGCGTCGGTCATGCCGGGCGGCTCCTTGAAATTGCTTTGGCGCGCCTTAGCCGCCGTCGGATATGACTAGCAAGACGCGCCTTGGGCGGCAAGCGTCTGCTATTCTGCGCCGTCGCCCATTTCCGCGTCAATGCGTACGATCGCATCGTCGGTGATATTGGCCGCCCGGACGGATAGCACAACATTTCGCTGCTCCAGCACCAACACCGCACCGCGCTCTATCATGATGTTCGCGACCACCCCCTGCACGCGCTGTTCAAAACGCGCACGGGCCTCGGCGTTGGCCACCTGCAACTCCACGTTCTTGGCATCGCGCACGCGGCGCACATCCTGCACCTTGCGGTCGAATGCGGCAGCTTCGTCCCGGAACTCCTGGGGGTCCATCTCGGGGCGGCGCAGGGTCAGGCTACGCTCTTCGAGCGTGAGCGATTCAGCAATTCGGTCATTCTCGGCCTGGAGGGCAGTGGCTTGTGTGGCCAATTCAGACGAAAGGCGCTGACCATAAAGCGTCTCGATAAACAGCCTTTCGCTGTCAACGATCAGAACAGGGGGCAACGTCTGTTGGGCTGATGCCGGCAGCACCAGGATCAGCCAAACAAGGAACGCACGCAGGAGGGCCATCAGAATCTCGTTGAAATGGTCACGTCAAAATTGCGGGTCTGATCGCGATCCTGCACGTCCAGAGGCTCTGTAAAGTTAAAGCGCAGCGGACCAATCGGCGTTGTCCAGAAAACCGAAAGGCCGGCAACAGATCGCCCGAGAAAATCGTTATAGATCACATCCTCGCCATAGGTTTCACCCACGTCCCAGACCGATCCGTAATCGATGAAGGCACCGCCTGAAATGCCGTATTCGCTCGGCAGTCCCAGCGGGAACTCCGTTTCCAGACGCAGCACCGAGAAAGCATTGCCGCCCAAAGCATCGTCGGTCAGATTGTCACGCGGGCCAATGCCGCCTGCATCAAAGCCACGCATCAGACGGCTGCCAAGAAAGAAGCGATCGGTCACGCGGCTGCTGCCGTCCTGATAGCTGAGCAACCCAGCCTCCACCGTGGCGCGCAATGTCACCTCTTCGTTCAGAATTTTGGTCTCGGCGCCGGCCAGGGCCGTCGTCTTGATGAATTGCGCGTCACCAAAGCCAAACTCCTGACCAAAGCGCAGAACGATCCCGGCGGTCGGGTTCAGTCCGGTCCGGCGATTGTCAAAACTGTAGGTATACCCGATGGAATTTGTCCAAACCCCACCTGCCGCGGCTTCCTGGGCAATAATGTCACTGGCACTGGCCGAGACGTCGGTCAAGTCGGTGTATTCCAGCGCGTAGAACAGTGAAAGGCGCCCTGCATCGCTGATCGGAAAACTCATCGCCGGGCTGAAGCGCAGCTCCTCGGTGTCATAGAGCGCATTTTGATTGTCGGTCGTGGCGTAGGACAGATCAAGCGAACCGCGCAGGTCCCGACCCAACAATTGCGGTTCGGTAAAGCCGAAACTGAACCGACGATTGCTTTCTGCGGTCGAGATATCAAAATTCAACCGCTGTCCACGGCCCTGGAAATTGCTTTGCCGGTAAGAGGCCAGAAGACCAAGCCCGGTGTCGGTGTTGTAGTTGGCACCAAAGGACAACGACCCGGTTGGCCCTTCGGTGACATCCACGTCAACAATGCGCTGACTGGCGGATGTTCCTGCACGGGTATTCACAGAGACGCCTTCGAAAAAGCCCAGGGCGCGGATGCGTGCTGCCCCTTCGTCAATTTCGCGCGGGTTCAGCGGGTCACCTTCGACCGTGCGGAACTGATTGCGGATCACCCGGTCAAGCGTGGTCCCGTTGCCCTCAATATCGATCCGCTCGACAAAGATGCGCTCGGCAGGAACCAGCACATAGGTCACATTGACGCTCAGGTCGCGGGGGTTTCGCGTCAGCCGGGGCTGAACCGCAACAAAGCGGAGCCCGGCAGACACCGCGGCCCGCTCGATCCGCGTGATGTCGTCATCAATCGGGACCGGCGAATATGTCGCACCGGCGCGCACGCGGATTTCATCGGCAAACTGTGCGGCATCCACGCCGTTGATCTCGCTTGTGATGGCGGTCTCGGCAAATGCGAACCGCTGTCCTTCGCGCAGATTATACGTGACAAGATAGGCGTCACGCTCGCGGGTCAGGGACACATCGACGTTCTGGATGACAAAATCAATGAACCCCCGCGAGCGATAAAAATCTGTCAGAACCTGGCGGTCCTGCGCGACCCGTTCGGGCGAATAGGTATCGCGGCTGACCAGAGCGCGGAAAATTCCGGCCTCTTTGGTTTGCAATACCCGGCGCAAACGCCCTTCGGAAAAATTGCGGTTGCCCAGAAAGGTGATGCGCTCAATTTCGGTCACGCCGGATTCCACCACCTCAAACACCAGATCCACCCGGTTGTCAGACTGCGGAATGATGCGCGGCGTGACCGATGCATTGATCCGGCCTTCGCGGGCATAGGCTTGGGTGATGGCGGCTGTATCGGCCTCGGCCTGGGCGGGCGTAAAGACGCGGCGGGGTTGGGATTGCACCAGGGGAAGCAATTCGGCATCCCGCAGGCGGGAGTTGCCCTCGATATTGATCCGGTTGATCGTGGGGTATTCCACGACGCGGATCACCAGGCGATTGCCTTGGGGGGCCAGATCAACACTTTCAAACAGACCAGAGGCTCGGATGTTCTGGCCAGCCCTGTTCACTTCGGCTATCGACAGGGTGGTGCCGGGCTGTAACCCTGCAATTGTCAGGATCGTCCCATCGGCAACGCGCTGGTTGCCTTCAATCTCAAAGCTGCTGAAAGCAAAACTTTGCGCACTGGCCGCACCTGCCGCCAAAACCACAAAACAGAACGCCATCCAAGCCGCACGCATTCTTGATACCTCTTGCACGAAAACGCGCCCTAAACCTGTCTTCATTTTTAACGCCTGTATTGTGATCACCCGATGCATTCGGAGTAGCGGCTAAGTGTGGCGATGTCAAAACGCGCGCGGCAGGATTTTGCGTTGGATCGGCGACTTAATTCACGGGCACAGGATCGTGTCGTTCAGGATTGTGAACAGCATCAGCGCCAGGATCAGCGACAGCCCGATGAACATAAAGACCTGCACCGCCTTCTCACTGGGTTTGCGGCGCGTGACGGCTTCATATGCGTAGAAAACAAGGTGGCCGCCATCCAATACCGGAATCGGGAACAGATTGATCAACCCAACCGCCGCCGAAAGCCCACCGATAAACCAGATAAAGCTTTGCGCGCCCTGCTCTGCCATGGACCCGCTGGTTTCAGCGATCCCGACAGGGCCGGACAGGTTGCAGGTTGAAATCTGGCCCGTCAGAATGGACCGCATGGCCGACAGCGATGTCGTGAGCGTGCGCCACAGCCCCTGCGCGCCCAAGTTTATCGCTTCTAGGGGACCAACGCTTTCTCTCTTGTCGTCAAAGAAAATCGTGCCGGTGATGCCGATCAGCCAGCGTGTTTCAAACCCGCCTTCGGGCAGTGGCAGGTCCACCCGGCGCGGTGCGATCGTCTTGGTCAGCGTGTCTCCGTCGCGCCAGATTTCGAATTCCAGCTCTGCTCCGCCGGCTGCCAGAACAATGTCCTGAACCTGGACAAAGGCGTAAATCGGTGCGCCATTCACCGCTGTAATCACATCATCAACCTTGATATCAGCGTCATCCGCCGCCGAGCGCGGGCTGACACTCGACACGGCAGCCGGGAAATAATAGGGGCCCTCGACCGTGATTTCATCGCCACCGCGCAGCACGGTGTAGCTTAAGCGCTCCTGGACCGGCACCAGTTCCGACAAGGCCACGGTGCGTTCTGCATCTTCAAAGGGCACACCTTCCACGGCGACCAACACATCACCTTCGCGCAGGTCCGAGGCAAAACTGGCGGGCAGCGGGCGCAATTCGCCAAAAGTCAGCGGATCGGCAGACCGCCCCTGATACATGATCGACCCAGCAAAGATCGCGATCGCCAAAATGAAGTTAAACGCAGGACCCGCCGCAACCGTCGCCGTGCGCGCCCACAACGGCGCCCCCAACATGGTACGGCGCAGGTCCTGAGGGGCGACAGCGCCATCGCCCCCTACGCTGGCGGCATTTGCGTCGCCCATGAATTTGACAAAGCCGCCCAATGGCAGCGCTGCGACCTGCCATTGGGTGCCGTGCTTGTCCACGCGGCTGTAGATCACCGGGCCGAACCCCAGCGAAAACACATCCGCATGGATGCCACACCAGCGCCCCACGATGTAATGGCCGTATTCATGAATCGCCACGATCACCGATAGCGCCACAACAAAGGCGACGATCATAAAGGCGAAGTTGCCGAACATCGGCACGAACTGCATCAGGTCCAAGGCATTATCCCAATTGGCTAAAGGTTTCAGCGGCATAAATGCGCGCCAGTCGGTCGGTTTCCAACACATTATCTAGGGTGACTTGCGCATTTTGCAGCCCATCACGTGATGACATTTTGTCGAGCGTCCTGGACACCACCTGCGCCATGTCAAGGAACCCGATATCGCCAGCGATAAACCCATCCAGCGCGCGTTCCTTGGCGGCATTAAAGACGGCCCCCGTCAGACCGCCCTCCTCCATCACCCGCCGGGCGATGCCAAGCGCCGGATAGCGCGCGTCATCGGGCGCCGCGAAGGTCAGCCTGCCGATGCTGGCCAGATCAAGCCGTTCCACCGGCAAGGCCCTGCGCTCGGGCCAATGCAGCGCATAGCCGATCGCATGGCGCATGTCGGCCGGTCCGACATGGGCCATCAGCGCACCGTCGTTGAAGCCGACCAATGCATGAATCAGGCTTTCGCGGTGGACCAGCACCTCGATCATATCGGGGGCAACATTGAAAAACTCTTTCGTTTCAATCAGCTCCATCGCCTTGTTGAACATCGATGCGCTGTCAATCGTGATCCGCTGGCCCATGTCCCAATTGGGGTGGCGCGACGCTTGCTCCAAAGTCGCCGTCGCAAGGCGCTCAACCGGCCAGTCATGGAACGCGCCACCGCTTGCGGTGATGATGATCCGCTCTACCGCGGCCATATGTTCCCCCACCAGCGCCTGAAACACGGCCGAATGTTCGCTGTCGACTGGCAGAACCGTCGCCCCATGCGCCTTGGCCCGGCCCAAAAGCAGCGGACCGGCAGTCACCAGCGATTCCTTATTGGCCAAGGCCAGCGTGGTACCATGCGAGAGCGCCTCCAGCCCGGGCACCAGCCCTGCCGCGCCCACAATTGCCGACAAGGCCCAATCCACCGGACGGGCCGCCGCCTGCGCAATGGCACCGGGACCGGCAGCGACCTCTACATTCGTATCAGCCAGCAAGTCTTTCAATTCATTATAACATTCCGGATAGCACGTCACGGCAAGATCGGCATTCAAGCGCCGCGCATCTGCTGCGAGCTGACCCAGATTGCGCCCACCGGTCAGCGCAACGACATCGTATGCCGCCGCATCACGCGCCACCAGATCAAGGGCACTTTGCCCCACAGATCCGGTCGCGCCGAACACCGTGATCCGTCTCACCAGACAACCCCGGGCACGTCGGCAACATCCGCCACAAGGATCAGGAACAGCGATGCCCCCAGCAGCGCGTCGAACCGGTCGAAAAGCCCGCCATGGCCGGGGATCAGCGCCGAGCTGTCCTTGACCCCCATCCGCCGCTTGAGCGCGCTTTCCGCTATGTCACCCATTTGTCCGGCAAAGCTCAGCACCATGGAAATCAAAATGATCCACAGGCCCGCGTTGGTCAATAACGCAAAAAGTGACCCCACGAGCGCGGCCCCAAGCCAGCCCGCGACCGTCCCGCTCCAGGTCTTTTTGGGGCTGATAGCCGGCCAGAACTTGGGACCGCCAAAGGTCTTGCCCGCAAAATAGCCAAAGATGTCGGTCACGATCACCACCGACATCAGCCACAACAACCAGAAGAACCCATAATCCATGCGAAAATGAACCAGGCCCCATCCCGCCAGTTGGATCCCCAGAGCAAAGACAAAGAAAGTTTTGGTCTCGGTCTTCAACTGGGTGGCACCCAGCACCGGAACCACAAGAAACAAGAGCATCCCCCAGGGGCTGCCATAGGCCAATTGTCCTGACATCACCGAGGCGACCAAAGCCGCCAGCAGCATACCTTTGGTCGGATCATCGGGGCGGATCATCATCCAGAGTTCCCAGATCATGACCGCAGTGACAAAAACCACCATCATCTGAAACCAGACACCGCCCAGGATCACGCCGAATGCGCCGACAACGACCATCGCCGCACTTGAGGTCAGCCGCACTGTCAGATCATCCCATTTTGCGGGCGGTGGCGTGGGGGTATTCATCGTCAGGCCCGGACCGCCCCAAAACGCCGCTCGCGGTTGCCATAGCCTTGCAGGATCCGGGCGAATTCTTCGGCTGTGAAATCAGGCCAAAGCGTGTCCACGAACTCATATTCCGCATAGGCCGACTGCCACAGCAAAAAGTTTGATATCCGCGCCTCTCCGCTGGTGCGGATCACCAGATCGGGGTCAGGCAGCACATGGGTATCAAGGAACCGCGCCAGCGTTTCTGCGTCCACTTCTTCATGGGTCAGGCGGCCTTGTTCGATCTCAAAGGCAAGACGCTTGGCGGCGCGCGTGACCTCATCGCGGCCCCCGTAGTTCAGCGCCACTGTCAGATGCACGCGGTCATTGCCTGCGGTGCGCAGCTCCAGCTCATCCATCAGCGCCACCAGCTTGTCATCCAGGCGGATCCGATCGCCGATAAAACGGACGCAGACACCGCTTTCAAAAAGCTCGTTCGCCTCACGCTCCAGATACCTGCGAAACAGGCTCATCAACCCGGACACTTCGGTCTGGGTCCGTTTCCAGTTCTCGGTCGAGAAGGCAAAGATCGTCAGGTATTTGACACCCAGATCAGGACAGGCCGACAGGATTTCGCGCACCCTTCGGGCGCCGGCGTGATGGCCAAAAAGCCGCGGGCGCCCGCGTTTTTGAGCCCAACGACCGTTGCCATCCATGATGACGGCAACATGGGCGGGGGCGGTCCTGGCGTCTGCGTCCTTGGGCATGGGGGCCCCTTTTTATCTGATCAGACCTGCATGATCTCGGCTTGTTTCGTCTCAAGGGTTTCATCAACCAGCTTGATATGAGCGTCGGTGACTTCCTGCACAGCGGCTTCCCAGAATTTCTGGTCATCCTCGGACAGACCGTCGTTCTTGGCTTTCTTGATCTGGTCCATCCCGTCGCGGCGCAGGTTCCGGACAGACACACGCGCGCTTTCGGCATATTGGCCTGCGACCTTGCTCAATTCGCGGCGGCGTTCTTCGTTCAGCTCCGGGATCGGCAGCATGATGATGGTGCCGTTAAGTTGAGGATTGATGCCCAAGCCGCTCTCACGAATGGCTTTTTCGACTTTACCAACGAGGCCCTTGTCCCAGACGTTGATGGTGACCATCCGCGGCTCAGGCACATTGACCGTGCCAACCTGATTGATCGGTGTCATCGCCCCATAGGCATCCACCATCACAGGTTCCAGCATCGAGCCGGACGCCCGGCCTGTGCGCAAGGACGCAAGTTCCACACGCAGGTTGGCGATCGCGCCCTCCATGCGGCGGGTCAGATCATCGGTATCCAGTTCAAAATCATCAGACATGTCTTTGGTCGCTCTTCCTCATCGGGCCAGACCCGGTTTTTCATCGTTTTAGGCCAAAGACATGCCCTTGTATAGTCAGGCAAACCCGCAGTCAGGGAGCAGACCACCGGTCGCGCCATTTTCTGGTGTTGAAAACTGCCCTCGGGGGTTTTGGCAGGCAGCGCCACGATCAACAAAAATGCAAAGGGCGCGGTCGCCCGGGCTTAGTCATTCACAATCGTATAGGTGCCTTCACCGGCCAGGATCCCCTTGAATCCCCCCGGCTCATCCAAGGAAAACACAATGATCGGCAGGTCATTATCGCGCGCCAGGGCGATGGCGCTGGCGTCCATCACGCCCAGATGTTTTTGCAGCACTTCATCATAGGAGACGGTCTGATAGCGGATGGCATCGTCGTGTTTGGCCGGATCCTTGTCATAAACCCCGTCCACCTTGGTGCCCTTGAAGATCGCTTCGCAGTTCATTTCGCTGGCGCGCAGCGTGGCGGCGGTATCGGTGGTGAAATAAGGGTTTCCGGTGCCTGCCGCGAAAATGCAGACCCGCTTCTTTTCAAGGTGGCGTACCGCGCGGCGGCGAATATAGGGCTCGGCCACTTCGTTCATCGTAATGGCAGAAATGACACGGGTATGGATACCCTGCTCTTCCAGCGCAGATTGCATCGCCAGCGCGTTCATCACCGTTGCCAGCATCCCCATGTAGTCGGCGGTCGTCCGCTCCATACCCTGCGCGGACCCTTGCAGGCCGCGAAAGATGTTGCCGCCGCCGATCACCATGCAGATTTCGACCCCCAGATCATGCACCGACTTCACTTCCCTGGCGATGCGCTGCACCGTGGGGGGATGCAGGCCGAATGAGGTATCGCCCATCAGCGCCTCACCCGAGATCTTCAGCATGACACGTTTATATGCCGTTTTTCCCGTCTCGCTCATGGTGCGCCCCTGATGTTGTCTGATTGTCGGGCAAAATGTCGGAAAATGGCGGCAGTATCAATGCCACATTCGCCACAAATGCCGCCCATGGGCGTTGACCGGCGATTACGCCTGCACCTATGGTCACACCACATTCACATGACGGCGCAAACTGGCGCCTATTTTGCCTCAAAAACCCGGACCAAAGGAACAGCTCATGCATATTGCAACAAAGACTGGCGTTCTTCTTATCGGCGCGATCGGCCTTGCAGGATGTGAAGCCCCCGGCGCTCCCTTCGCCTTTGGCACCACATATGACAACTTCACCGATATTGAGACAGCTTTCGCAGCATCAACCGCCGCCTTGGTTGATGAAGATGGCGATGTTGTGGACACCGACGATATTTCGCAGGGGGACGATTTCGATGTCCTGGCGGGCGGCACCGCGATTTACGATGGTGCCATCATAGCAAGTGAAGTTGATGACGGTGGCACGCTCATCGGCCAGTTGCAGATCGAAGTGGCCTTTGCCACCGACACGATGGAAGGGCGAGCGGGCAATCTCATTCATAGCGTCGATGGCGCATTAACCGGCACTTTGCTGGGCAACACGACGCTGGTGCGCAACGTCGATGTGGGTCTGGAAGAGAACCATTTTGAAATGTCGCTGATCGGCGCGCTTTCGGGAACCGGTGGCGAAGCCTATGCTGCAACCATCGATTTGCAGGGTAATTTTCTGAATGGCGGGTCCGACATCGAAAGCGTGGCCGGTGATGCCGACATCGACTTCGGCCCATCCGGCCCGGAATTTGAAGAAGGTGCCTTTGCGGCGACGCGCTGATACGCTCCGGGCAGGCCATCCTCACGCATGACCACTGACCAAAGACCGCCAACGATGGACAGGCCGCTTGTGCGGCCCGGGCAGCCGGTGTTGATCGCCGGACCAACGGCCTCTGGCAAATCCGCATTGGCCCTGCATATCGCACAGACCCAGGGCGGTGTGATCGTCAATGCTGACGCGCTGCAAGTCTTTGACGGCTGGCGCATCCTGACCGCTCGCCCCGATGACGAGGATCTGGCGCGGGCCAGACACGCGCTTTACGGCCATGTCCCCTTTGATGCGGATTATTCAGTGGGCCATTGGCTGCGTGATGTGCAACCCTTTCTGGAGGGAACGGAACGCCCCATCATTGTCGGCGGAACGGGTCTCAACTTTCATGCGCTCACCCGGGGTCTGGCCGATATCCCCGCGACGCCCGATGATATCCGCGCTGCGGGCAACGCGCTGGCGCTGCCGGACCTGCTTGCGAAGATCGACGCGGAAACGGCCGGCCGCATTGACCGGCAAAACCGGATGCGGGTGCAGCGGGCCTGGGAAGTGCAGGAAACCACCGGACAGGGCTTGGCTGCATGGCAGGACGCAACACCGCCCCCGCTCTTGCTGATCGATCAGGCCACCTGCATCACCCTCGATGCGCCCAAAGACTGGCTCAACGACCGCATCGCGCAGCGCTTCGATCAGATGCTGGAACAAGGCGCCTTGGATGAAGCGCGCGCCATGTTGCCAATGTGGAATCCGGACCATCTGTCCTCCCGGGCCATCGGTGCGCCGGAACTGATCGCCCACCTGAAAGGCGAACTTTCCCTGCCCGCGGCCCGTGATGCGGCGATCATTGCTTCGCGGCAATATGCAAAGCGGCAGCGCACGTGGTTCCGGGCCAGGCATAAGGCTTGGCACCAGATCCCGGCTGACAGCCCTGACTTATCTGCAACACTGCGATTCGTCGACTCGCCACAGGCTTGAATCCAAAGGCGTTTCTGCGCACACTTATCAAAAATCAACATGAGGCAAGTTGATGAACATGATGCATCCTGCACCTCCCGCAGTCGCGCTGGCGACGCTCAGCTATGGTGGACCGGCCGCGCGTTGGCGGACCGAAGTGATGCGCAGTCATACCACTGCGCGCCTGATCCATATCACCAAGGGACAGGGCCGGATCACCGTGGCCGGACTGACCAACGGTTATGGACCCAACAACCTGATCTTCGTTCCGCCAGACACGATGTATGGCATGGAGGTGGGGCCGACCGTCTTTGGCCAGATCCTGACCCTGCCCGACGCCACTGAATGGCCAAAAGAGCCCTTTCACCTGCGCCTGCGCGATGTGGACCCCCAAAAGGAACTCGTGACCCTGATCGAGGCCGTGGAACGCGAATTGCAACCAAGCGGTGATCCGCGCGCGGCGCATTTTCATCTGGGGCTGCTTGGGATTTTCGTTGAACGGCAGTTGGCCCAGCTTGACCCCACCGCGCTGGATGCCCGGCGCAATACGGCCGCGGCGCGGCTTGTGGCCAGATACACGCACATGATCGCGCAGGAGTTTCGGTCTGACCGCACCGTCGCAAGCTATGCCGCGGCCCTTGGGGTGACGCCGACACATCTGACACGCAGCTGTCGCAAGACCTGTGGCTCCTCGGCCCTGTCTCTGCTGAACGACCGGATCCATTTCGAGGCCTGCATTCTTTTGAAGGAAACCACCCTCCCCGTAAAGGATATCGCCCAGCGTCTCGGCTTTGGGTCGCCGGCTTATTTCACCCGCAGCTTTCAGGAAAAATCCGGCCAGCCCCCTCGCGATTTTCGGCGCGGCAAGGCGCTTTCGGCCCGTCCCTGAAGGCCGATGGATGCTGCGACGCAGCACCAAAGCGCTTTGAGAGCAGCCCCGCGAATGTCGCTTTTAGCGCCTCATTGTGTCGCAATTGTCATCCGATTTGTTATTCGTCTGGTTGACCTCTGCCCAAAAATTGTGCCGAATGTCCGACGAACCGGGGGAACCATTGTTGACTGAGAGCCATTCAGCCGCATGTCCCCCCTGACAAGACAATAAAGAAATGTGTCACAGGGAGAAACGAATGACGCACACACCAAAATCCATCCACCCGGCAGCGTTGATGTATGCTGAGGAAGCCAAGGCGGGCAAGATCGACCGCCGCGAGTTCCTGGCACGCACAACCGCGCTTGGCGTGACGGCGGCGGCAGCTTATGGGCTGATCGGGGCGGCACAACCGGCGCTCGCCGACGGGAATGCGCAACAGGGCGGCACGATCCGCATGCAAATGGAAGTCCGCGCTCTGAAGGACCCGCGCACCTATGACTGGACGCAGATTGCGTTCTTCTCGCATGGCTGGCTGGAATATCTTGTTGAATACAACAACGACGGGTCATTCGCACCCATGCTGCTGTCCAGCTGGGAAGTGAACGACGACGCCACGCAGTACACACTCAATGTGCGTCCGGGCGTCAAGTGGAACAACGGTGACGACTTTACCGCCGCCGATGTTGCGCGCAACATCGAAGGCTGGTGCGACAAGAACGTCGAAGGCAACTCGATGGCCGGTCGCTTTGCAATTCTCATCGATGAGGCCACTGGCACCGCCGTTGAAGGCGGTATCGAGGTTGTCGACGACCTGACGGTACGCCTGAACCTGCCAGGGTCTGACATTTCGCTGATTGCGGGCATGGCAGATTATCCTGCGGCAATCGTCCCGGCGGAATTCGATCCCGAAAACATGACCGGCAATCCGATTGGCACCGGCCCTTACCTGCCCGACACATTCGAAGTCGGCGTGAAAGCATCGCTGATGCGCAACGAGGGCTTTGAATGGTGGGGCTATGCCGAAAACCGCGGCGCCTATCTTGATCGGATCGAATACATCGATTACGGCACCGACCCCTCTGCCTGGGTAGCAGCGGCGGCGGCTGACGAAGTGGACATGTTCTATGAAACAGTCGGTGACTTTGTTGAAATCGTCGAAGGCATCGGTTGGGAACGCTCTGAGGTGGCATCTGGCGCAACCATCGTGATCCGTCCAAACCAGCTGGCCGAAGTGGATGGCATGCAGCCCTACGCGGACAAGCGCGTGCGTCAGGCGATTGCCATGGCTGTCGATAACGCGGTCTGCCTTGAGCTGGGGTATTCAAACCTCGGTCAGGTCGCACGCAATCAGCACGTCGGCCCGATGCACCCCGCATGGGCAGATGTTCCGGGTTTGCCATACGATCCCGAAGGTGCCCTTGCCCTGCTGACCGAAGCAGGCATGGCAGACTTTGAAATGGAAATCGTCTCGATCGACGACGACTGGCGCAAGAACACCACGGATGCTGTGGCAGCTCAGTTGCGTGACGCGGGCTTCAACGTGAAGCGGACGATCATTCCGGGTTCGACCTTCTGGAATGACTGGACGAAATATCCGTTCTCGTCGACCAACTGGAACCACCGTCCGCTGGACACCCAGATCCTCGGTCTGGCGTATCGGTCCGGCGAAGCATGGAACGAAAGCGGCTTTGCCAATGCCGAGTTCGACACCCTGCTGGCCGAAGCCAATGCCATCGCCGATGCCGACAAGCGTCGCGAAGTGATGGCCAAGCTGCAGGGGATCATGACCGACGAAGGTGTCACGATCCAGCCATACTGGCGTTCGCTTTATCGCCACGCCAAGCCTGGCATCGTGGGTTGGGACATGCACATCGCGTACCTGCCACAGATGTATAAGGTCGCCTTCGCGGCCTAGACTGCGAAAACGAAGGGCCGCCCAACGCTTGGGCGGCCCTTTTGCTATCAGATGCGGATCACCGGCAAACCGGGGCCGCAATATAACGTACAGTCAGGCAATGTCCTGACGCTGCTCACCATCAGGGGCCTTTATGGGACTGTTTATTCTGCGCCGGCTTGGGGTCATGCTCCTCACGGCATTTTGCCTGACATTCATTGTGTTCTGGCTGACCAACCTTGCACCGAACCTTGAAAAACTCGCCAAGACCCAGGGCAACGCCCGCATGTCGGACGAAGCCGTGGTCAGTTGGCTGGAAAACCGGGGCTATTCACAGGCCTTGCCTGTCAAATACGGCCAATGGCTTGGCGTTTTGCCCGGCTACGTCATCGAAGGCGGCGACGGAGAACTGCGCGCCCGCTGCGCGGGGCCCGGCGTCGAGGTCGCGGATGCGTCAAAATTCTGCGGCATCCTGCAAGGTGACTGGGGCTATTCAACGGTTTTCAAGGATGAGGTCGGCAGCATCGTTGGTACAAGACTGGGCCTGACCGGCAAGCTGATGTTCTGGGTGATGGTGGTGATGGTCCCCGGCGCCCTGATCATCGGGGTACTTGCCGGTATGCGCGAAGGATCGCGGACCGACCGGACCCTTTCCACTGTCTCGATCGTTTCGACCGCGACACCGGAATATGTGTCCGGGGTTGTGTTCATCTCGGTTTTTGCGACCGCCACCTTCGGGATGCAATGGTTCAAGGGGACGGCCACATCGGCCATGGATGATGCCACCTTCGAGAATTTCTTTCTTCCGGTGATTACCATCGCGCTTTACGGCATGGGATACATTGCGCGAATGACACGGGCCTCAATGACCGAAGTGATGACCGCGCAATACATCCGTACTGCGCGGCTCAAAGGGGTCAGCTTTCCCAAGATCGTTCTCAAGCACGCGCTGCGCAACGCTTTGATTGCCCCCTTCACGGTGATTATGCTGCAATTCCCGTGGCTGCTGAACGGCGTCGTCATCGTTGAGACCCTGTTCAACTACAAGGGTTTTGGCTGGGTGCTGGTACAGGCTGCCGGCAATAACGACATCGAGCTTTTGCTGGGTGTTTCCATCGTTTCCGTCTTCGTGGTCCTGATCACACAGCTGATATCCGACATCGGCTATGTGTTCCTGAACCCACGCATTCGCATTTCTTAAAGGGAGGCTGGACACATGGAAGCTCTCACTTGGACAGGTAGCCTTGGCACCATCCTCAATCCGGTTCTGATGGTGCTGGTCGCGCTGCTGACCGTTGCTGTCGTGGCCCAGATCGTTCTGGGGTTCTTTGCCGCGCCGATGACCTTGCAATCCAACCCCGACGGGACGCTCCAGGCCCGCGGCGGCGCCCTGGGGAAGGCCGAGAGCGGGGTGAAATACCTGTTTCTCGCTACTCTGGTGGTCTTTGTTGCCTATCTGGTGGTGCCACAGGTCATGCCCTATGGATCCGCCGGGATCATCGGTGAAATGACCAAACGGTTCCTGCCGGTCTGGGTCTCGCTGATCGCACTCTTTACCGTCTCAATCATCTACAAACGCAAGCTGGGTCTTTACGGCAAGCTTTTCGACAGCACCGTCGGCATGATCGGCTTTGGTCTGGTGATGTTCTGGGGTTTCACGGCTCTTTATGTCGGCGTCTTTGACATGATTATCACCCATGACTACCTCAGCCAGGTGTCGGGCCTGAAAAACAAGACACCAGGAGTTCCGGTGCCTGAAGGAACCGAAGGGTTGATCCCGCATTACCTTTTGGGTGGTGACAACCTTGCCCGCGACATCTTCAGTCGCATGGTCACAGGATCGGTGTTTGTCATTGCGATTGCGCCATTGGCCACGATCTTTGCCTTTATGGTCGGGATCACTTTGGGCCTGCCTGCGGGGTTCTACGGCGGCAAGCTGGACACGGTCCTGTCGTTCGTGGCCAACCTGATCCTCGCCTTCCCGGTGATCTTGCTGTTCTATCTGCTGGTCACGCCGGAAATCGTGCTGACAGGGATTCCCTCTTATATGGCTGCGTTCCTGTTTGTGTTCCCGTTGATCTTTTTCGGTGTGCTGCTGAACTCGCGCTATTACACACAACCGGCCAAACGCACGGCAATTCTGGTGCCGGTTCTGGGTATCCTTGGATGGCTTTATCTGTCGGTCATCAACCAAAAGGGCACGGTTATCGATTTCCTGCCCGCCTGGCTGGACCTTTTTGATATCAGCATCCTGGTGGTCTTTGTGTCTGTTGTCTTTGTGAACGCACCGACAGTGTTTCGTATCGTGCGCGGCCTGACGCTCGATCTGCGCACGCGCGATTATGTGGCAGCGGCCCAGACCCGCGGCGAAGGCGCCTGGTACATCATGCTGTGGGAAATCCTGCCCAATGCGCGCGGCCCGCTGATTGTCGATTTCTGCCTGCGCATCGGCTACACCACGATCCTTTTGGGAACATTGGGTTTCTTTGGTCTAGGTCTATCATCTGAAAGCCCTGACTGGGGGTCTACGATCAACGAAGGGCGCAAGCTCTTGCTGATCTACGCGCACCCTGCCCTGCCGCCTGCGGTTGCACTGCTGAGCCTTGTTCTTGGCCTCAACCTGCTGGCTGATGGCCTGCGGGAAGAAAGCCTGAAAGACTAAAACCAACACGTCCCGGGCCTGTCCCGGGACCTCCCCGCGGACCGCGAGGTCCCGGGTCAGGCCCGGAACGGGCGGTATGAGGACAAATGAATGACTGAACAACCCATCCTCGAAATCGACAAGCTCTCGATTTCCTTCTTCACCCGCCTGCGCGAGATCCCCGCCGTCATGGATTTTTCCGCCACCGTCATGCCCGGTGAGGCGCTGGGCCTTGTGGGCGAAAGCGGCTGCGGCAAATCCACCGTGGCACTTGGCGTCATGCAGGACCTTGGCGTCAATGGCCGCATCGTTGGCGGTTCGATCAAGTTCAAGGGCCGCAATCTCAATGAGATGTCGCCAGAGGAACTCCGCGACATTCGCGGCTCCGAAATCGCGATGATCTATCAAGAACCCATGGCCTCGCTGAACCCGGCCATGAAGATCGGACGGCAACTGATGGAAGTGCCCATGATCCACGAAGGTGTGAGCGAAAAAGAAGCCTACGCCCGCGCGCTTGAGGTCGTCACCGACGTGAAACTGCCTGACCCCGAAAGGATGCTCAAAAGCTATCCCCACCAGCTTTCTGGCGGTCAGCAACAGCGCATCGTCATTGCCATGGCGCTGATGTCGAAACCATCCCTGCTGATCCTTGATGAACCCACAACCGCGCTGGATGTGACGGTCGAGGCCGCCGTGGTGGAACTGGTCAAGGACCTGGGCAAGAAATACGGCACGTCGATGCTGTTTATCAGTCATAACCTCGGGCTTGTTCTGGAAACCTGCGACCGGATTTGCGTGATGTATTCGGGCGAAGCGGTGGAACGCGGCAGCATCGAAGATGTGTTCGACGAAATGCAGCATCCATACACACAGGCCCTGTTCCGTTCGATCCCATTGCCTGGCGCCGACAAGAACGCACGCCCCCTGATCGCGATCCCGGGGAATTTTCCGCTGCCGCATGAGCGCCCGCAAGGGTGCAACTTTGGTCCGCGCTGCGATTATTTCGAAGAGGGGCGCTGCGACGCCGGGTTCATCCCGATGGATGCGGTTCCCGGCAACGATCGCCACCAGACCCGCTGTCTGAAATTCAAGGAAATCGACTGGCAGGCCCCGATTGATGTAGGCCCCCAGACCGAAAAACCCGAACCGGGACCTGTCGTGCTGAAGATGGACAACCTCAAGAAATACTATGAGGTGGCGGCAAACGCTCTGTTTGGTGGCGGCGACACCAAGGTGGTCAAGGCCAACGAAACCCTCAGCTTTGAGGCGCGCGAAAGCGAAACCCTTGCCATTGTGGGCGAAAGCGGCTGCGGCAAATCCACCTTCGCCAAGGTGCTGATGGGGCTGGAAACGGCGACCGAGGGGGAGATCCTGCTCGACAATAATTCCATCGGTGACATTGCCATCGAACAACGCGACACCAAGACCATCGCGGATATTCAGATGGTGTTCCAGAACCCGTTTGACACGCTGAACCCTTCCATGACGGTGGGGCGCCAGATCATCCGCGCGCTTGAGATTTTTGGCATTGGCGACAACGACAACGCGCGCCGCGAGCGCATGCTTGACCTGCTGGATCTGGTCAAATTGCCACGGGCCTTTGCCGACCGGATGCCGCGCCAGTTGTCAGGTGGCCAGAAGCAACGTGTCGGGATCGCCCGCGCCTTTGCCGGTGACGCACGCATCGTGGTGGCGGACGAACCTGTCTCGGCGCTCGATGTCTCTGTGCAGGCGGCGGTCACTGACCTTTTGATGGAAATCCAGCGCGAGCATAAGACGACGCTTCTATTCATCAGCCACGACCTGTCGATTGTGCGTTATCTATCAGATCGTGTGATGGTCATGTATCTGGGTCACGTGGTGGAGCTGGGCAGCACCGATCAGGTGTTTTCGCCGCCCTACCACCCCTACACCGAAGCCCTTTTGTCCGCTGTGCCCATTGCCGACACCAGCGTCGAGAAAAAGCACATCGTGCTTGAAGGCGACATTCCTTCGGCGATGAATCCGCCCAGCGGCTGCCCTTTCCAGACGCGGTGCAACTGGAAGTCCAAAGTCGCAGGGGGGTTGTGCGAAGTGGAGGTGCCGCCTGTACGGGTGCTGGCCGACGGTCATCAGATCAAATGTCACCTGAGCGACGAAGAACTTGCGCAGATGGAGCCGGTCATTCAGATCGCGGCGGAATAGGAACACAGCGCCATCGGGCTTTTGCGCGGCGGCAGTCCCTGCCATCAAGCGTCGGGGGGCAATCGGGCCATGTCAGGGCGCAATGTCCATCGCTGAACTTGCGACATCAAACCTTTTGAAGTTTCTGGCCGGTGCCGGGCCTTTTGAACCACTCGTTAACCTTGTTGCGGCATCGAGTGTCTGTCACAAAAGCGCAAAGCAGAATCGTGGGAGATGCATGAATGGCCGGATCAGTGAACAAAGTCATCCTTATCGGCAACCTGGGGGCCGACCCGGAGGTGCGGACATTCCAGAATGGTGGCAAGGTGGCCAACCTGCGGATAGCGACCTCCGAAACATGGAAAGACAAGAACACCGGCGAGCGCCGAGAAAAAACCGAATGGCACACGGTTGCGATCTTTTCGGAAGGACTGGTGCGCGTAGCCGAGCAGTACCTCAAGAAAGGCTCGAAAGTTTACATTGAGGGCAAGTTGCAGACCCGCAAATGGCAGGATCAGTCCGGTCAGGACCGCTATTCCACCGAAGTGGTGCTGAACGGTTTTGACGGCACGCTGACCATGCTTGACAGCCGCAGTGAAGGCGGCGGCGGTGGTTATGGTGGCGGATCATCCGGCGGCGGTTATGGCGGCGGATCTTCAGGTGGCGGCTATGGCGGCGGCAGCGGCGGCGCACCCAGTGGCGGCGGCAGCGATATGGATGATGAAATCCCGTTCTGAACGCGATGGTCGTTTCCCCTGAACTGCAAATCCTGATCCTTGTCGGTGTGATCCTGGCGGTGGCCTATCTGGGCATTTTCCCCACGCTGCGCGACAAGGCGCTTCACAGACTGATGGTCATTGATTTTACGCTCTGCGCGCTGGCCCTGATCGTCGCGGGCGGCTGGTTCTGGGGCACCGGTGTTCGGTTTACCCTGCTCTTTTACGAGACAAATTGGGTGATATTCACCCTCGTCAGCTATGGGATCATCGAAATCCCGCTGTTTCTGCGCTTTGCAAAGGCCTATGGCATCCGGCTTGACGGCGGTGACGACGATCGCCCGGAATGAGCGATGCAGTGCAGATCAGACCGCTCGAACATGGCGATGCTGACGCGGCCCTTGCGCTCTATAACGAACTGACCATCGGGCCAGAGTCTCAGAACCGCGCGGCGTTTCAGGCGGTTCTGGCCCATCGCGGCACCACAATTCTCGGCGCTTTCGACAAGGGTGCAATGGTCGCCACGCTCACCTTGCACCTGCTGCCCAACGTCACCTGGGGCGCACGGCCCTACGCATTGATCGAGAACGTCATCACAACCGCAACTCATCGCAAACGCGGGATCGGCAGGCAATTGATGGAACACGCAATCGCGCGGGCCTGGGCGGCGGATGCTTTCAAGATCATGCTGATGACCGGCAAGAAACGGGCCGCAAGCGGGTTTTACGAAGCGGTGGGGTTCAGCACCGAAGACAAGTCCGCGATGGTGATCAGGCGGCCCTAAATTGCAGGCGCGTCCCGGACCTGAGCCGGGACCTGACGCTGAACCCCGGCATTGAGGTCCCGGTTCAAGCCCGGGACGGCGCGGTATTCAATGCGTCTTCCAGCACCCCCAAAACCGCATCGCGCGGCACATCCGATGTAATGAATGCTTCACCGATCCCGCGGGCCAAGATGAACCGCAGCCTGCCGTCCAGTACCTTCTTGTCCTGTCCCATCAGATCCAGCAGGCCCGCCGCATCGGGCAAATCGCCAGGAATATCGCGGATATCGACCTTCATGCCCATCTCGCGCAGATGCGCGCGAACACGGCTTGGGTCCTCCTGGCTGCAAAGCCCCAGACGCGCGGATAGCTCAAACGCAAGCGCACAGCCGATCGCAACGCCTTCGCCGTGCAAAAGCCGATCAGAATAGCCCGTCGCGGCCTCTAATGCGTGACAAAACGTATGCCCGAGGTTCAAGAGCGCGCGATCTCCCCGTTCGGTCTCATCGCGCTGCACGATATCAGCCTTCATCTGGCACGACCGGGTCACAGCGCGCACCCGCGCTGCCATATCACCCGCCGCCAGTGCCGGCCCTTCGGCCTCCAGCCAGTCAAAGAATGCGGCATCCCCCAAAAGCCCGTATTTCACAACCTCGCCATAGCCCGCCAGAAAATCGCGCGGTGTCAGCGTGCCAAGCAGCGCGGTGTCAGCCAGCACAAGGCTTGGCTGATGAAACGCGCCGATCAGGTTCTTGCCGCTGGGTGAATTGATCCCGGTCTTGCCGCCAACAGAGCTATCGACCTGTGCCAGAAGTGACGTCGGTATTTGCACAAAACGCACACCCCGGCGCAGGATTGCCGCGGCAAATCCAGCCAGATCGCCGATCACGCCGCCGCCAAAGGCAACGATGACATCGCCGCGTTCGACCTTCTGGGTCAGAAGCCATTCCACCGACCGTTCCAACTGTGCCCAGCACTTTGTCGGCTCACCGGGCGGCAGGGCCAGGGCCTCGGAGGTCAGGCCCGCATCAGACAAGACCGTCTGAAGCCGGGCCAGATGCAATCCGGCCAGATTTTCGTCGGTCAGAATGCAGACATGGCGCCGTGCGCCCATCCCGGCAATGCGCGCGCCTGACTGATCCAGAACACCCGGACCAATCAGGATGTCATAGGCGCGCCCCGGCAGATCAACATGGACAGTTGCGGTCATTTACGAGATCTCCAGGATATCGGGGCGGCTGGCCAGCATATCACGGACCGCACACATGGTTTCTTCGATGCTGGCCTTTTCGTTGACAGCAAATTTCAGGCCCGCAAGGTTATAGATCGGTGTGCGCTCTTCATAGAGCGCGGTCAGCGTCGCTTTGGGATCAGCAGTGCGCAGCAAAGGGCGTGTGTCCTTATGGCGCACCCGCTCCCACAGGGTTTCAAGGTCAGCGTCGAGCCAGACAGCAATGCCCATCTCGGCGATGGCGTCACGATTGGCCGCAGCCAGAAACGCGCCGCCCCCGGTCGAGACGATGCCCGGCGGACCTGACAGAAGCCTGCGTAACACCTCTGCCTCGCGCTCGCGAAAGAACGTCTCGCCGTCGCGTGCGAAAATCTCTGCGATTGTCGCGGCGGCGGCCTCTTCGATGGCCGCGTCACTGTCCACAAAAGTCACATCCAGCGCGCCCGCCAGCGCCCGCCCGATCGCGGTCTTGCCGGACCCCATCATGCCCACCAGTACAACCGTGCGCTTGAGGTGGTATTGCTGCCCTTCGGCCATCCGAATATTGCCTTTCATGTCGGCCAACCCGCGCCGAACGCAAAAATTTATGAATGAATGCCGTGATCTTCCGCAAAAGGCCATATATAATCCCTTCAATAAGCGGGCAAGAACCCGCATATTGAGGCAGAACAGACGAATTGGGGCAGACGATGTGGCGGCTCATCAAGGCGCTTTTATTTTTGATCATTCTCGCAGGTTTAGGTCTGGTGGCCTATGCTTATGTGGGGCCATTATTTTTCCCGGCTGATTTCGCCGCCCCCTCACAAGAGGTTACGCGCCCTGTTACATTGGAAACAAACTAGGGCGCTCGGCGCCGCGCTTTGTTTGACTGGCACAATTGCGTCTGCACAGGGTGATCCGCAAGGTGAGCCTCTTTCAGCCATTGACTGGCTGTCGCGCAGCGTCGAACCCACACCGCTTTACGAAGCGCCTGCCGTGGGGGATGCAACATCGCCGGATGTGACGGTGACCCCTTTGGATCGCCTGTCAAAAGACCCGATCGGGCTGCTAGCACCTGACGTGACCGGGCTGCCGCGCAATATCTGGTCGGCCAGCCAGGAAGCCGTGCTTGTTGATCTGGTTCGTGCGGAACGCATCGATACCCTGCCTGCCATGCAGGATTTCCTCAAGGTCATGATGCTGGCCGAGGCTGATCCTCCGCTTGGGGCCAATGGCGAGGCGGCCTTGTTTCTGGCGCGTGTTGACAAGCTTCTGGATCTTGGGGCCCTGGAACCGGCCCAGTCGCTGATCGAACAGGCGAACCCCGACACCGGCCCATTGTTTCGCCGCTGGTTTGACGTGGCCTTGCTGACCGGCACCGAGGATACCGCCTGCGAAGCGATGCGCGATACGCCATCGATTGCGCCCACGTTTTCTGCCCGCATCTTTTGTCTGGCCCGCAACGGCGATTGGTCGGCGGCGGCGCTCTCACTGAACACTCACCGCGTGTTGGGTGATATCACCCCGCAGGAAGAGGCGCTTTTGTCACGGTTCCTTGATCCTGACCTTTACGAAGGTGAGCCGCCCCTTGCCCCCCCACCCCGTGTCAGCCCCCTGACCTTCCGCATGCATGCCGCAATTGGCGAACCCCTGATAACCGCGAACCTTCCACTGGCGTTTGCCCATGCCGATCTGCGGCCCACGACCGCCTGGAAATCGCAGCTTGAGGCGACCGAGCGTCTGGCTCGTTTTGGCGCAGTATCCGAAAACGTCCTGCTGAGGAATTACACCGCGCGCACCCCAGCCGCATCCGGCGGTATCTGGGATCGGGCCGCCGCGATCCAGCGGTTTGACGCTGCGATGACCGCGCGCGATCCGGTGGCGGTGGCGCAAAGTCTGCCCGATGCGCGGGCCGCAATGCAGCAGGCGCGCGCCGAAATCCCATTTGCCAAGCTCTATGGCGCAGCATTGCAGGAGCTGCCGCTTTCTGGTGAAGCTGCGGCCATCGCGTTTGAAGTCGGGCTCTTGTCCCCCGATTACGAGGCGGTGGCCGGGGCCGCCGCTGAGGCGGACGCCGGATTTGACCCCTTCCTGATCGGCCTTGCCTTGGGCGCGCCACCAAACCTGCCGGCCAACGCGCCACGCGCGCAGGCAATTCAAAGGGCCTTTGACGGAAGCCCCCCACCGCCGGAACTGCAAAGCAGGGTGGATGAGGGCAAACTGGGCGAAGCCTTGTTGCAGGCGATGGCCTTGTTTGGGGCCGGGTCCGAAGGTGATTTGCGTTCTGTTACCGATGCGCTTTCGCTGCTGCGGTCAGTGGGGCTCGAGGATGTCGCACGGCGTGCCGCACTCCAGTTGATGCTTCTGGACCGGACACCATGACCCGGGCAGACCAGCCGATGGCCCGCTGGGTGCAGACATTTCTGGAGGCCCAGGCGGCCGAGCTTGACGCCGCGACCAATACATTGTTGGCCTATGCCCGCGACTTGCAGGATTTTGCCGGCTGGCTCGATCCCAAAGGCCTGCATTTCAATGATGCGACCCGCGATCACGTGGAAAGCTATCTGATTGATTGCGAGGCGCAGGGGCTTGCCAAATCAACCCGTGCCCGACGCCTCTCTGCAATCAAGCAGCTTTACCGCTTTGCCTTTGAAGAGGGCTGGCGTGCCGACAACCCTGCGATCCAGATCAAGGGTCCGGGCCGCGAGCAACGCCTGCCCAAGACCCTTTCAGAGCAGGAGGTGGACCGCCTTCTTGACGCCGCCCGCCGCACCCCGCGCGATACCCTGCGCAATGCCTGCCTGATGGAACTGCTTTATGCCACCGGCATGCGCGTGACCGAACTGGTCAGCCTGCCGGTTTCCGCCGCAAGGGGCGATCCGCGCATGCTCCTGGTCCGGGGCAAAGGCGGCAAGGAACGCCTTGTCCCGTTGTCGCCCCCTGCGCGAGAGGCGCTGGCGGCCTATCTGGTTGAACGCGACGCCGCAGAGGATGCCGCGCGCAAAGATGGCAAACCTGCCTCGCGGTTCCTGTTCCCCTCGCGCGGGAAATCAGGGCACCTGACGCGGCACCGGTTCTTTGGCCTGATCAAGGAAATTGCCGTCGCGGGTGGTGTCTCTCCCGCCCGGGTTACTCCTCACACCCTGCGCCACGCCTTTGCGACCCATCTGCTGGCAGGCGGTGCCGATCTGCGGTCGATCCAGACCATGCTGGGTCACGCCGATGTCGCCACCACCGAGATCTACACCCACGTGCTGGATGAGCGGCTCAAGGATCTTGTCCTCCAGCACCATCCCCTGGCAAAACCAGCAAAACCTTGATGCTGACGCCCAGACCCTTCATAACACCCATGATTTTGTCTGAAAGCACATGATGGAAACGATACCGCTCGACGCCGCGTTCTGGGTTACTGCCGGCGCCATTTTGATCCTCCTTGTCCTCTCTGCCTTCTTTTCTGGCTCTGAAACCGCGCTGACCGCGGCCTCTCGCGGCAAGCTGCGTTCGGCCGCCGACAAAGGGTCCAAAGGGGCCGAACAGGCGCTGCGGATTACCGAGGACAATGAGCGGCTGATTGGCTCAGTCCTGCTGGGCAACAACGTTGTGAACATCCTTGCCACATCGCTGGCGACGGCTGTCCTGACCAAGCTCTTTGGCCAGAACGGCGTCGCTGCGGCCACACTGATCATGACCCTGCTGGTCTTGATCTTTGCCGAAGTACTGCCCAAGACCTTTGCGATCACCTATCCCGAAACAGTGGCCTCTGGCGTGGCGCGGCCTATCGGGATCGTCGTCTTCGTCTTCTCGCCGCTGGTGGCCGCCGTGCGCTATCTGGTGCGCGGCGTGTTGTTTCTTTTTGGGGTCCGCACGGACCCTGACAGCAACATTCTTGCCGTGCGCGAGGAAATCGCAGGCGCCCTGCAACTGGGCCATTCCGAAGGGATCGTCCAGAAAGAGGACCGCGACCGCATTCTGGGCGCGCTTGATCTGAATGAGCGCACCGTGGAAGAAATCATGCTGCACAGGTCCGGGATCGAGATGGTCGACGCCGCCCTACCCCCTCAGGATATTCTGGCGCAGATCCTGCAAAGCCCCTACACCCGCCTGCCGCTTTACCGCGATGATCAGGAAAATATCGTGGGCATGATCCACTCCAAGGACCTGCTGCGGGCCATGCACAAACTGCTGGGTGGCGGCAAAGAGAACACGCAAGGGCTGGCCGCATTCGACGTGATGAAAGTGTCGATGCCGCCTTATTTTGTGCCTGAAACCACGACATTGGACGACCAGATGCGCAACTTTCTCAAGCGCAAGACGCATTTTGCGCTGGTGGTGGATGAATACGGCGCCTTGCAAGGGCTGATCACGCTGGAGGACATCCTTGAGGAAATCGTGGGCGAGATTGCCGACGAATTCGACACCCATGAGGAAGAACAGATCGCGGCCACATCAGACGGGGCCTATCTTGTGGACGGCGCGATGACGATCCGCGATCTGAACCGCGCGCACGACTGGACCCTGCCCGATGACGAAGCAAACACCGTGGCTGGTCTTGTCATTCACGAGGCCCAGATGATCCCAGTTGAAGGCCAGGTGTTTTCCTTCCACGGGTTCCGGTTTGAAGTGCTGAGCAAGGATGAAAACCGGATTGCCACGCTGAAGATCGGGAAATTGTAGAGTGTGGCGAACCAGTTTGCTCCGAATGTGCAGTCTGCGGGACAAAGGGTGAGTTCGCTGCGACTACGCCAATGCCCGCTTTGAAGATCTATGGTGCTTAGATCAGGCGATTTTGCTTTCTTCGCTATCTGATCCTGTCTTGGACACCTCAGCAAAACTGCTGCGTGTTAGCCATTTTGTCAGAGTACGCGCCATCAGATCATGGCCAGTCAGGGAAATGAGCCCACCCTCAATCTCGGCCTCGAATGTTGAATGCCCCATCCACGCCGACGTCAGTGCGCGGAGTTCACAGACGATATAGAGGTCAACGTCGAATTTCGGGTCCGTGTAGCAAAGGTCAGTTTCTTCGCCCGGCTTGGCAACCAACCAGTAATTGGCAGTCTCATTCGACGCGTCGTTGAGAATGAACTGAATGACGCTCTTGCGTTTGGGGAGTTGGAGCAGGTCAATTTTTCCACGGATTTTCCACATAAGAAGCCGCGCGTCCAGGTTCTGAAGGGATACCTCGCAATCGATGTTTCGGTGAGCCCACTCCCCAAGCCCTCGAATAAGCGGCTCCAGTTCGTTAGCCAGCGGCGTGGGAAAATACTCCGCGTGTGTCCCCCGGCCGGTATCGCTGCGCATGACCAGACCGTTGGCTTCCATTTCCTTCAGGCGCTTGGAAAGTAACCCCGGCGACATACCCGGAACGCCGCGTTGGATTTCGTTGAAGCGGGTCGAACCGAACCACATCTCGCAGAGTAATAACATCGTCCAACGTGGTTCCAGCAGGCTTGCTGCCATCGCGACTGGACAGAATTTTGGATAATTTGAATCTGACATCAAGGCTCCTCTGACTTCACCTAAACATTTGGGCCGTGTCTTCGTCTACTTCAGAAACTGTAGTGGGTTTACTGCATTTCCTGAACTGGTCCGACACAGATGGTGTTGCCACCATCCCCCCACCAGAATTTCAAACAAGGGAGACGAACAATGCCACTGGTGGATATCGAATTGATCGAAGGTGTTTTTGACGATGCGCAAAAAGCGGATATGATCGAGAAAGTGACCAACGCGATGGTCGAAGTCGAGGGAGAGGCCATGCGCGCTGTGACCTGGGTTCGGGTCAAGGAAGTCCAAAGCCGTCATTGGGGAATGGGCGGAAACACACCCAGTACAGAGGACGTCAAGGCGATGGCTGCGGGCTGAATTGGTTTTGGCAGGGATACACGACGCCGTGTCCCTGCCGTGCCCGAAACGTAACCTTGAGGAACCACAATGGATAGGAACACACATGCAAGAGAGGCGCAATTACGTGCCATTTCTATTTACGGAAAGCGTCCGGAAAAAGCTCAGGTCATCAATCGCGGCACCGCTGAGGTACGCGAAGGACTGGGTTGCGTTTATGAGCAAGATGGCCACCGGCTTTCTGTAGACATGCCGACCGCGATTGGCGGCAGCGACGAGGCTCCTTCGCCCGGCTACTTTGGGCGCGCGGCGGTTTGTAGCTGCCTCGCAATTGGAATAAAGATGACGGCCGCACGCGAAAACCTGCGCCTCGACACGGTCCGTGTCGGGATAGAACAGGACTGGGACAATCGCGGTGTGCTTGCCTGTCCGTCGTCAGGGATTTTGGCACAGATGGCTGCGTGAACTAAGAGAGGGCCTGGCTCATCTGGTTCGTTTGATTATGCGGCGGATTTGCGATGAAG